>QGCY01000114.1_pt1 | contig 17695 bp, 21 predicted proteins | sample 4708041 | NCBI WGS metagenome assembly QGCY01 (sample SAMN08941164, study PRJNA450518) | Sediment metagenome, whole genome shotgun sequencing project. | biome: grassland soil; feature: grassland; material: soil; isolation source: soil 14 days enrichment with methanethiol and mixed carbon source ... | reverse complement strand
TTTTTTGTGCTTTTTCAAACATAGGGTATATGAGATATAGATCGAGCATATCTTCTTGATTATCTTGAAGAGCAATAACGGTGGCCTGATTGCTTGCTTCTGATTTTTCTGCAGATTTTAAAAAGCTTGAAATTGTAGAGAGATTTGTACCAATGGCCCAACCTTGCTTGGGGTTGGTTGAATATTCTAGCATTAGATCGTTGCTCGAATTTTTTTTAATAATGAAATAGATGTTTTTGATATCTATTTGGTTGGATAAAACTGTGTTTGTCAGCAAAGCATATTCATCAGGATCAACAAATGTAGACGATAGAAAAAATCCTTTTAAGAATTCCAGCATATGTTCGTATTCTTCGATATGGAATTCAAACCCTTGGGATAGGCTATTGGCGCGCTCAATAAAGAAATTTTCAACATTGCCTTCTTCATAAGATTTGCTCCAGTTATAGCTCCATATGGTGATAGCGATGCCGATGATTAAGGGCAGTAAGGCGGGACTGTAGTATAAAAAGTTATTTTTGTTTACAGGCATGGTTTCGTCTTTGTTTGGAGGTGAGCTCGCATATTTTATTCAAAGTTGAGGTTGGTGTAAATAGCGCAACTCACTAGTGTTTTTTTTGGTTCGTTTTACTTTTCTTTGTTTGGTGTAGATATATTGCTTTTTGATGGTCTAAAGTGTTATACAGCCCGGTATGAGCCAAGACAGATTAAATGATATCGAAGCATTGATTGCACATCAGGATAACCAGATTCATGATTTGAGTGAGATGGTATCCAAACAATGGAATGAGATTGAGATGCTCAAATTGCGTCTTAACCGTACGCAAGAGAAGCTAAAATCGGTTGAAGAGACTGCAAATTCGGCAACGAAATCTAGTGATGCGATGAGCGCCAGTGAATTTGCGGCGATCGAAAAACCACCGCATTATTGATGAGTGTGCCTGTTTCTCAATCCTCTTCGCCGCCTCGGCCTGTGATCTATCGCCCACCGATGGCACCTTATTTATCGGTTATTTACAATGATGAAGATTTATTGGTGTTGGATAAGCCGACAGGGCTTTTAAGTGTGCCGGGTAAGACCGAGGACTTAGCGGATTGTCTGGAGGCCAGAGCCAAAGAAAAATTTCCTAATGCATTGCTTATCCATCGTTTGGATATGAATACATCAGGGGTGTTCATGATGGCGATGCATAAAGACGCCCAGCGTAATTTGGGCCTGCAGTTTGAGCGCCGAAAAACTGAAAAGCATTATATTGCCGAAGTTTGGGGGTTGATAGAAGCTGATGAAGGGCTGATTGATGAGCCGCTCATTTGTGATTGGCCCAATCGGCCGAAGCAAAAGATTTGTTATGAGAATGGTAAGCCATCACAAACGAGATATGAGGTTCTCGCCCGCGATCTTGAACGTCAAGTGACACGGGTTAAATTAACACCGGTCACCGGCCGTTCGCATCAATTGCGAGTTCATATGCTGTATTTAGGTCACCCGATTTTGGGCGATGATCTTTATGCGCATGATGAGGCCTTTAACGCATCGGATCGATTAAGCTTGCATGCACAGATGTTGGGCGTTCATCATCCTCAAGGCGGGGCATTTACTTATTTTGAGGTTCCGTGTCCTTTTTAATTTAATGAAAGTTTTTTATGAGCCAGAATTATTCAGATTATGACGTGATTATTATTGGCGCAGGGGCTGCCGGGCTGATGTGTGCGGCTAAAGCCGGGCAAAAAGGCTTAAAAGTCTGGTTGATTGATCATGCCAAAAAGATTGGTGAGAAAATTCGTATCTCAGGCGGTGGGCGCTGTAACTTTACCAATATGCATACATCTCCGGCTCATTTTTTGTCGCAAAATCCTCATTTTTGTAAATCCGCTTTAAGTGGTTATCGACCGGATGATTTTGTGGCTTTGGTTGAGCAATATCAAATTGGCTGGCATGAAAAAAAGTTGGGGCAGCTTTTTTGTGATGAAAGCGCGCAGCAAATTATTGATATGTTGTTAGCAGAATGCGCTGAAGGCGGGGTGACCCCCAGTATGGAAACAGAGGTTGATCTGGTTTTATGCGAAGATGGTGTCTATCAAGTCAGTACTAATCGGGGCAACGGGCAAGCACCGAAATTGGTGATTGCGACGGGGGGGCTATCCATTCCTAAGATTGGGGCGTCTTCTTTTGGTTATAAGATGGCGCAGCAATTTGGTCATGAAATTATTCCAACGCGTGCGGCATTGGTGCCTTTGACCTTTAGTGACGGCATGCTGGATCAATGTCGTGCGATTAGTGGCGTCTCAGTCGAGGCACAGGTGTCGTATGATAAAACCAGCTTTGCCGAAGGCTTGCTGTTTACTCATCGTGGATTAAGCGGGCCTTCTGTTTTGCAGATATCTTCTTATTGGTCTGAAGGTCAATCGCTTGAGATTGATCTTGCTAGTGGCCATGATGTGAAAGAATTTTTGCTGCAGCAAAAACAGGCAAACCCTAAGCGTGAAGTGCAGACATTGTTGGCGGAGCTATTGCCCAAGCGGTTGGTTGAACAAATTTGTGCCGATCTTAGCCTTGCCGGAAAAATCGCTGAGCTTTCCAATCAGCGTATTCAGGCGCTGGCGGAGCGGGTGAATGCATGGCAGGTTAAACCCAATGGCAGTGAAGGTTATCGCACGGCCGAGGTTACACTAGGCGGGGTGGATACCGCGCAAGTTTCTTCTAAAACCATGGAAAGTAAAATCCAGCCTGGCCTTTATTTTATTGGCGAGGTTCTGGATGTTACCGGCCATTTGGGTGGTTTTAATTTTCAGTGGGCTTGGGCGTCGGCCGTATGTGCGGCGCGCGCGCTTTAAGCAACAACTTTTAGATCTGTTTGATTATCTTCGTCCGATATCCGGTTGATTTGATCAAGAAAGTCTTGCCCCCATGCATTCACATCATATTTGGTGACGATATTTGCCATGCGATGCATACGAGATTTTTTATCGTCTTCGGATGCTTTGAGCGCAGTATAAAGGGTTTGTGACATATCGTTGACATCATAAGGGTTTACCAGAAAGCTGCCATGCAATTCTACGGCGGCGCCGGCAAATTCTGATAAAACCAGTGAGCCTGATGTGCCGGAGGCATGTTTGGCCATGACATATTCTTTGGCTACTAGATTGAGGCCATCGCGCAGCGGGGTGACCCAGCCGACATCGGCAGCTTGATAATAGGCGATTACATCTTCGAAGGGTATCATCCGGTTGACGAATTTAATCGGTGTCCAGTTATAGGTCCCGTATTTTCCGTTGATCAGGCCAACATGGTAGGCAATGTCTTGAGCGATTTCATCATAGATTTTCATGCCTTTCGCCGGCGGTGTGCATACCATGATGAATGAGGCTTGTTCATGCATGTCGGGATGATCTTCTAAAAAGCGTTGATAGCCTTTTAGTTTTTCAACCGGGCCTTTGGTATAATCGGTGCGTTCAATCGACAGGATGCATTTTTGATCGCCAAGCTCTTCTTTAATCTCGTTATAGAGCTCTTTTACCCTAGTTGTTTTGCAAAGCTCAGCGATATAATTGCAGTTAATACCGACGGGGTGGGCGCCCATTTGCACGGTGTTTAAATCTGTGCTGAGTGAAGAGACGTAAGTATCCGTACCAATTGCGCAGCCATAGGTTTTGAAGTGTGGTGCGGCATTTTTTTCTTCGTTTACGGTGGCCCGGTAATTGGATCGCACGACATTGGCAAAATTTTCAACATATTGCGGAATGTGAAATCCAATATAATCGCACTGAAGGAGAGAGTTAATAATTTCACGTCGCCAGGGGATCATGTTGAAAATATCCGCAGATGGAAACGGTGTATGATGGTAAAAAGCGATCTTTACATCGGGGCGCATTTGACGCAAATAGCCCGGCACCATCCATAAATTATAGTCATGGATCCATACAACGGCATCTTTGGCGGCTTCTTGTGCGGCTTTTTCAGCAAAGATCCGGTTGATTTCAAGGAAGTGTTCCCAATGCTCGTGATTAAAGATTACTTTTTCATGGAAAGAGTGGAGCAGCAGCCAAAAGGCTTCTTTAGAAAATACTTCATAAAAGATTCGGACATCTTCAGCCGTTAGCGGAATGCGGCATACTTGAAGGTTTTCGTATTTTTCACGATCAACATAGACATGCTCATCAAAGTTTTCAGGGGTGCGGCTTTGGGATTTTGACCAAGCCACCCATGAGCCTTTTTGCTTTTCACTGAAAAAGCCGAGTAAGGTCGGAATGATGCCATTCGGGCTGGCATGCTTTTGACGCTTGGTTTGGCCGCTTTCTTTCAATTCATGATAAGGTAAACGGTGATAAACCATGACCAGATCTGCGTCACCGTAGCTTTCGGTAGGGCGAGCTGGTGTTTTTTCAGGGGCCATGTCGAAATGTTTTAAGGCTTCTAAAATGCCCTTGGTGCCGGGCTCATTCGAGAAATAAACATTGTCTAAATTTTTGGTAGCTTCTTTGAGAGGTGCTTCGGCATTTTGTAAAACGACGCCTTTATAGCCAGCTTCGTACATGCTGTGATCGTTCATGGTGTCGCCTGCAACGATTACGCGGTCATGCGAAATGCCGAGCTGTTCGATAAGGCCTTTGAGTGTTGAGCCTTTATTGACGTCAGTTGGCAGGATGTCCAAATAAATTTCATTGGAATATAAAACGTCGCAATCACGTGTTTTAAGCTCTTTAATTAAGGCTTCGGGCTTGTCTTTGGGGTCGACGTAGAAAGACATGCGTCTTTCTTGTGGTTGGTCTTGGCGCTCCATTGCGTCGAGGGCCTTGATGTCACTAATGTCGGCCAGGCTTTTGCGCCAGCGATTGGAAATGTTGTGTAAGAGAGGTTGTACCGGCTCCAGCGTTTCACCGTTTACCACGGTCGCGCCAACATCGCCAATAATATAGTGAGGATTTGGGATGAAGTTATCATCAATGACCGGCAATACGAGTTCTGTATTTCTGCCGGTAACAAAGACCACAAGAAAGTTAGGGTGGTCTTTTAAAAATTCATACAGCGCGTCTTGCTGCCTGTTTTCGCTTTCTAAGAATGTTCCGTCCAAATCTGTGGCTAGAACATATAAATCGTCCTTGTTTAGAGGTTCGATAACTGACTTCTCCTTTTATTGATTGTGTTTTTATTGTTTATGTAAGTGGTTTATAACAAAGATCTGATGAATAAGCAAAAAAAGTACAGATTTTCTAGACAAGTTTTGATGAAATGATCTATCTGAAGCAGTAATGACCCTATTGATTGATAATATACCGATAGAAGATCCAGTGTTTCTAGCGCCGATGTCAGGCATTAGCGATTTGCCTTTTCGTCGATTAGTAAAGCGTTTTGGTGCAGGATTGGTGTTTTCGGAAATGATTGCCAGCCGTGCTGTGTTGCAAAAGCATACGAGCTCTTTGCGGTCATCGGGTGCGAATAATTATGCCGAAGAATTTCCTATGGCGGTGCAATTGGCAGGCTGTGAGCCCGAGGTGATGGCGGAAGCTGCAAAAATTAATGCCGATCGTGGCGCGGCGATTATTGATATTAATTTTGGGTGCCCGGTTAAAAAAATTGTTAAAAAATTTGCGGGATCGGCTCTCATGCGAGATGAAGATTTAGCCGTTCAGATTATGGAGGCAACAGTAAAGGCCGTTGATGTGCCAGTGACTGTTAAGATGCGTCTGGGGTGGGATGATGATCATTTAAACGCGCCGACATTGGCGAAGCGAGCTGAAGAGGTTGGCGTTAAGATGATTACGGTTCATGGTCGTACGCGCCAACAAATGTATAAAGGCCAAGCAAATTGGTCGGCTGTTCGCGCTGTGAAAGAGGCTGTGAGGCTGCCGGTGATTATTAATGGTGATATTTTATCATCGGAAGATGCCGTGCAAGCGATGAGCGAATCTGGTGCCGACGGGGTGATGATTGGCCGAGGAAGTTGTGGAAAGCCATGGATGCTGAAACAGGTGATGGCTCATCTGCGTGGAGATAGCGTGTTGTGCGAACCTTCTGCGGCAGAGCGGTTGGATATTATTCAAGCGCATTATGATGCGATGCTGACATATTATGGAGAGCATCAAGGCGTTCCGATCGCGCGAAAGCACTTAGCATGGTATAGCGCGGATATGCCGAACTCTAACCAATTTCGTCAGCGTATTAATAAAGAAAGAGACGCGCAGATTGTCAGACAAATGCTGTCAGAGTATTTTGCTGCGTAAGATTTTCGTTGCTTAGCTGATTTGTCGAAGAAAGCTATCAACTGATTCACTTAAACGATCTGAAATGCTAGCAAGTTCGTTGGCTGCGTGCAGAACAGCGTCTGCAGCATTTTTAGATTCATTGGCGCCTTTTTGTACATCACTAATGATGACAGATACATGTTTTACCCCGTCCGAAGCTTCGGAGACGCCGCGATTGATTTCTTTGTTGGTTGAGTTTTGTTCTTCGGCTGCGGCAGAAACAATTGTGACCACATTATTGATTTCAGAAACATTGCCGATGATTTGCTCAACGGCTGTAACTGAGGAGCCAACAGCCTTGCTGATTTGGGCGATTCTATCTTCGACGTCATCGGTCTTGCTGCCTGTTTCTGTCGCCAGCTTTTTGACTTCTTCGGCGACAACAGAAAAGCCTCTACCGGCTTCGCCAGCGCGGGCGGCTTCAATGGTTGCGTTTAGGGCTAATAGATTGGTTTGTTCTGCAATCCCGCGGATCGCGCCGACTACTTCACCGATATTGGACATTAAGTCATTCAGGTTGTCGATGGTGATGCTGGCATTGTCGGCGCTTTTGGCTGCTTGATCTGATTCGGTACGTGCGTTGTTAATCTGTGATGCTATTTCCATGCTGCTGACGCTCATTTGTTCCATTGCGGCGGCGACGGTGTTGACGTTTGAGCTTGCTTCTATTGAGGTTGAAGCAACGGTTTGACTGAAGTTTGAGACTTCATCTGCGATTTTGCTCATATTCTGGGCGGTTGATTGTAGCTGTGATGCGGCGCTGACTAGGGCGGCAATTAGGCCCCCGACTTGGCTTTCGAAATCTTTAGCCAGAGCTTTCATTACTTCGCGTTTTTCTTCTTCGGCTTGCTTTTCTTTGGATTCTTGCTCTTTTTCTAATTGTGTTTTTTCAATCGCATTATCTTTGAAAATTTGCACAGCTTTAGCCATCTGGCCAATTTCATCTATTTTTTCAATGAAGGGTATTTTTGTATCCAGATCGCCTCTAGCGAGGTAATCCATAGCTTTTTTTAGGTCTATAATCGGACGGATGGCTATTAACTGTAATAAAATCACTAATACAACAACAATAACAAGCGTTACCGCGATAGATGTTAATATGGACATGCCAATCAGTTTAGTTAGCTCTTGTAGAGCTTGTACCTTGCTCCATGACATGGCGACATAGCCGATGATCGCGTCTTTTTTCGGGTCAATTACCGATGCGAGCGTCGTGACATGTAGGGGGTCTTCAATGGTTAGGTAGGGGCTTTCGGCTAAAGCGCCATGGTTTTCTTTGAGCAAAATTTCAAGATCAACGTTTTTATATATTTCAGCATTGAATTGAGCTAAAGGCGCCAAATCAGCATCGGTGATGAGGACATCGGATAGGTTTGATTTTGCCTCTGGATCTGTTTGGTTGGCGTAGACCTCTTCAATGGATTTTTGTTTTTTCCATTTGATCCCCCCATACATTTGAGAGGCTAGTAAAAGTGTTTTTTCTTGATAGGCTAAAGAAAACTCTTCTGAGAAAAATTGGTTGCTTAGGCGGCTTTGTGCAAAGACTAAAACCGCCATACCAATAACTAATAGTAGCGTTATCGCAGAAACGATACGTACAGAAATATATTTGTTAAACATATGGCGATTCCTTCGCGCTTATATTTGTTGAATAGACTTGAAAAGTATGTTCGGTCTATTCGAGCATTTCTGCATTTACACCAACGGTTACGGCTCCGATTGCGGCACCGTTATCAACGATTGGCAGGCTGATCTGCATTTGGAATGTTTGCGAGGATTCGTCTTCTTCGACATCGGACAAGTGCATGGAATCAGGTCCTACGGCATAGGTTTGCTGCCATTTAGCTTCATCCCCTTGCCAGTAATCGGATGTTTTATCACTCTGACCTACATTCAGGCCTTTATCATCCATGACAAAAATTTCAGTGTATAGGCCTTGGCCTTCTTCTTTGACTTGTTGAAGATATTTGGATAGATCATTGTTTAACACACTGTCAATTAATGTCGCATCTCCCGCGCGCCATTCTTTGTCTAACGCGTCGATATCGGCTTGTGATAAAGATGCATTTTTAGCATTTTGCGCTTTGACCGCGTCAATTACAGTATCTGTTTGCAGCCAAGTTTTTATTTTATCTTGTGCTAAGGCGTTGGCTGAGTCGGCATATTCGTTTGCCATTGCAGAAAAAGAAGTCCCTAAAGTCATTGCGCTGACTGCAGCAAGTAAGAGAGGTGTACGCAGGTTTTTGATCCAATTGTTCATGGTTTAATCCTCGATAAAACGAATTAGGTTGGTAGAACTATTTTTATGTTTATACATTGAATCTGTAATATAAACAATTGTTCTATTTTTGGGCTTGGCTTTTTTGAGATGCTGCCGGTAATACGGCAAGTTCAAACCAGAAGGCTTCTATGGCTGTGATTAGGTGCTTGTGATCTTGGATAGTGCTGGGTTTTATGACATAACTATTGGCTCCGAGCTCATAGCAATCTTGAATATCTTGTTCAGCTTCGGAGCTGGTGAGCATGATCACAGAAATTGTCTTGAAGAGGCTATTTGTTTTTATGGCTTCTAGTGTTTCTTTGCCATCTTTAATTGGCATATTGATATCAAGAAAAATGATGTCGGGTCGCGGTTGTGTTTCGCTTTCTAGGAATTTTAAGGCTTCTTCCCCATTTTGAGCAATGTGAAGCGTATAGGGCATGCTGCAGTCGCCCAATATTTTTTGTGTGAGGACGATATCCATTCGATTGTCTTCGATTAATAAAATATTTATGTGCTTCATTGGTTTTTTAAGGTTTGGGGTTTGGGTATGGTGAAAGAAAAGGTGCTGCCTTTGCCTGCTTTGGATTCTACCCAAATTTCACCGCCTAAGCTTTCAACGATTTTTTTGCAGATGGATAAGCCAATGCCGGTGCCGCTATATTCATCTTTGTTATGGAGACGTTTGAAAACCACAAAAATTTGATCATAATGTTTAGACGGAATACCAATACCGTTATCACGAATAAAAAACAGCCATTTATCATTGTGATCTTTGGTGCCGATATGAATTCGAGGTGTTTTTTCTTTGTCTCGATATTTAAGCGCATTGCCGATTAAGTTTTGTAATATACTGCAAAAACGTACTGGATTGGCATAGATTGTGGGCATCGTATCGAACGTAATATGGGCTTGGGTTTCTTCGATAGAAATCTTGAGATTTTCTAAGACTATGTTTAATTGGGTTTCGACATTGAATTCAATGAAACCAGTCTCTTCGGATCCTACACGCGAATATTCGAGTAAATCGGAAACCAGTGTTTGCATGCGTTTGGCAGAAGAAACGACAAAGCCCATATATTCTTGTGCGTGCTCATCGAGTTGATCGGCGTACTCTTCTTGGAGGAGGCTGGTGAAATTACTCACCATGCGTAAAGGTTCTTGCAGGTCGTGAGAGGCAAGGTAAGCAAATCTTTCTAATTCTGCATTGGACCGCATGATTTCATTTTCGGCTTTTTTGCGTTCTGTAATATCCCGAACAATGCCGCTATAAAGTTTGCTGCCCATAATTTCTACTTCGCTGACAGATAAATCTAAGGGGAATATTTCTCCGTTTTTTCGCTTGCCGAGGACTTCTCTGCCGATACCAATGATCTTTTTTTTGCCAGTGTTGTGATAGTTTTTGAGATATTGATCATGTTCGCTGTGATAAGGCTCTGGCATCAGTATTTTGATGTTTTGTCCTATGGCTTCCTCTTGTTTGTAGCCAAATAGTTTTTCACAAGCTTTGTTATATTCTTCGATGATGCCTTTGTCGTTGATGGTCAGTAGGCCATCGAGTGTATTGTCTAAGATGTTTTGTATTCGTGTAAGAAGCGAGCGTTCAACATTGATGGAGTGCTCCAGATTGATCGTCATATCTTGGAACGCGTTTGCCAGTTCGCCGATTTCGTTATTTTGATTGATAGGTAAGGTGAAGTCTTTTTTTCCGGCCCCATAGGCGCGGACGCTCTTGATGATTTGGCTTAATGGCCGTGTCATCATCGAAGAAAGTAAACCTGCCGTTAAGGAAGAGGCTAATATGAGAACTATTCCGAGTTGAATCGCATTTTCTCTTATTTGCTTGGATGGTGCTAAGAGTGTTTTTTTAGGCACAGATAGTGCGATGCTTATAAAGCGCTGCGGGTTGGAGGGAGCAAAATGAACTTTCGTATAATGAACGATGTTTTCTTGATTGTTGATGACGTTGATGAAAGTGCCAGCTTCGCTGTTAGAGGCTAAAATTGTTTCGGCGATCACTAAGCTTTTTTTCTTATTATCGCTTGATTTAGCCAGATGAAATTCCCATGTGGCATTGCTTTGTTGATAGTGTAAGTAATCGCCATTTTCATTGATGAGGTATAGATCACGGTTGATTTTTAAATTTTCTAGTACGGTGCTCAGAATGCTTTTATAGGCGGCATTAATGACTATTAAGCCAAAAAACTGATTGGTTTTTTCATCTTTGATGGGCACAATTGTGCGAATAACCGGTAGGTGAGGCGTTTGAATTTTTCCATGCTCGCGATTGAGATTGACTGGTGAAAAATAAGGTATGTTTGTTGGCATGGTTAGAGCTTGCTTGACGTAGGGTTCTTCACCTTTTTCTTGCAAGTCTTTTGTGAGGGTGCGAATGATTTTATCGCCTTTGCGGTCAACACGCACTAATTCGCGCCCGTTATTATTGACCCCAATATAACGAATTTGAATATAATCCTTTTTTGATTCCAACATAGATTGGAAAATGGTTTCTAAACGCTCACGCCATTGCTCGTAGGTTGAATTATCCAATGGGTCTATGTTGTTATTATGCTGGGCGCGTATGATTCCTTGAACCGGGGGTAAGTTGATTAAGGTGGTAACGTCGTCTTCTAAGGTTGCAAAAATATTTTTTAAAATAGGGCTGAGAAGTTCAGTTTGTACCGAAAGCCTTTGTACTTCATTTTCTAAAGCATTTTCTGATATTTTGACATAAAACAAAGTTCCAATTAACAAGGCTGTTGTAAAAGTCGTTAAGATGACTGTAAACAAGATCTTGTTACCAATTGAAAATATATTCTTGGTTATGGGGGGCTTGCTTTGAGGCATATCATAAAAAATGTTGTTTTTTTGGTGCAACTATAAGTTATATCTTTATGTCGGATTGTTCCAGCGTGTGTTCCTATGTATGCTTTGGGTCAATTTTATTGACAATTTTGGGTGGAAAAATATTTTTTATCGAACTTTTCTCTTTTTCCTGCGTTGGATGAGAAAAGGAGGTTGATATGTTTTCCGACAATACTGAGACGATTTTACAAAAAGCTGTGAAAGACCCAGAAAGCATTTATGCTACCCCCTATGAGGTGGTAAAAGATGTGCGGATTAACCGTGAAGAGCAGCTTAAAATTTTAGAAAGCTGGGCGTTGGATCAAAGCCGCCTTTTGGAGTCTGCCGCTGAGAATATGGGCGAAGATGTTGAAAGTGCCAAAGCGGCGAAATTACTTCAAGATATCTCTAAGATTAAAGCAACGGTTTAGGTATTGATTTGGCACATGTTGCGATCACGGTGAAGGCTTAGGATGGGTAATCAAAAATTTCATGTTTATATTAATGAAGATGCGGGAACGATTCAAAGGATGGGGCGGGATGCTCTTGAGGCTTTGATTGCGAAGAGCGCATTGTCGATTGAATGCGTGTATTTCTTAAAGGCGCCGGATTTATTTGAAAAACTAAAGGATAATGATTCTGATGCTCCGATTTTAATTGGTGGGGGCGATGGGACCATTCGGTCTTGTGCCTCTGTGATGATGGATGCTCAAAAGCCTTTTGGTATTTTACCTTTGGGCACGATGAATTTATTGGCAAATGACCTCGGAATTCCTGTCTCGATCGAGGAGGCTTTGCATGCCTATGCGAAAGGATGTCAAGTTGATGCGATCGATGTGGGATGTGTAAATGATGATATTTTCTTATGTTGTGTAGGGCTTGGTACGATGCCTGAGACTTCTAAATTCAGAGAAGAACATCGAAGCGATAGTCAGCCGATTTTAATCCCGCGTTTAACCGCTTATATTTTGAAGCAAATGGATCGAGCTAACCATAAAAAAGTGAAATTATCTTTGGATGGTAAGACTAAAACAATTAAAACAGCGGCGCTTGTTATTTCGAATAATCAATATGCTCCACAGCTTGGATGGAGTGAAGGGAATTTTAAGCGATTGAGCCTCACCGATGGTGTTTTAGGGGTTTATTCTGCTGCGCCTTATTCGTTGTGGGACAAGCTATGTTTGCTCTTACTCTTACAATTAGGTAATTGGAAGAAAGGAAATAGTTTGCGTGAATGGAAATGCCGAGCCCTTACTATTGAATGCTCTGGTTCCTCTGTGCTTTTGTCTTTAGATGGGGAGGCAAGGGAATTTGAACCTCGATTGAGGTTGTCTATTCGCCCTGAGTGTCTTCAGGTTTTATTGCCTAAGGTGCTTGTGGATGAGTAAAAAAGCGTTGGTAGATATTTTGCAAACCATTCAAGATGAAACACAAGGTGATAAGATTTCATTTGAAGATGTGATTCAGGCTCTTAATCATCGTGGCTTTGGTCCGATGCTTGTTGCGCCAGCGCTTATTGGTATTTTGCCCACGGGGGCTATTCCTTTTATGCCGAATGTTGTGGCTTTATTTGTTCTTTTAATTGCGGTTCAAATTTTACTAGGGCGAACAAAACCATGGATGCCAAAGCGGATTAAAAATTTTTCTTTTAGCCGACAAGCTTACCAGAATGCGTATAAAAAATTTCGCCCTTATGCATTGTGGATTGATGGTTTTTTTCACCCGCGGTTCGAATTTTTAACTGGGGAGATGGCTCAAAAACTTATTGCGGTGATGTGCATTGGCCTTGCTTTATCCATTGTTGTTCTGGCTTTTATTCCTTTTATGGCCGCGATACCTTGTATGGCTATTTTACTTTTTGGATTGGGAGTTAGCGTGCATGATGGATTGCTGAGTGCGATTGGTGTTGTTTTTATGATGTTTAGTTTTTTAGCTATTCCTTTGATGTGGAGCTCGTTACCATTTTGAAACTTGTACATTTATCTGATTTACATTTTGGTACTCAAAGTGAAGAGATCGTCTCAGCGCTTGAGAAAACCATACAAGAGATCAACCCTGATTTTGTAGTGATCAGCGGTGATTTTACACAGATTGGTAGTGTAAAAGAATTTCAGATTGCTCAAAGCTTTTTGAAAAATTTTTCGTGCCCATATTTATGTGTGCCGGGTAACCACGATATTCCAGCACGCCATATTATGGAGCGTTTTTTTTCTCCTTATCGGCGTTACCGTGATTTTATTGCACCTGACCTTTGCCCATCATTTGAAAATGATCAGGTTGTGATTGCAGGGCTTAATTCTGCACGTGCGGCTTTGCCTCATTGGAATTGGGCGAATGGTGCTATATCTGGGGCACAAAGGAAGCGCCTTGCCAAGCTTTATGATCCAGAGGAAACACGCTGGACGATATGCACCTTTCATCACCCTATTCACAAAGTTGATGAAATGCCATTAGATGTCACGGTTTTTGGCCGAAAGAGAACGTTACAAGCTATTCAGGATTCAAAAATTGACATCGTTTTAACAGGGCATGTGCATTATGCGTCGGTAACAACGCGTGGTGATGGCGATCATCAAACAGTGTATGTGAGTGCTTCTACGGCTTTGTCCTCTCGCACAAGAGGTCAAGAAAATGGCTTTAACTTGATTACATTGGATGATGATAAAATGTCGATCGAAATTTTTAAATTAGCAGATTCTAATTTCTCGGTTGTTCAAAGTTTTGAGCGTATGAAGAGCCATTAAAGTCTTTTTGATGGTATTCGTTTAGACGACCTTATATTTATTTACAATTCGTGTTGTTTTATTACTTATCATTGTCATTGTAGAGCTCTTTTGCCAACGCTTGTGTTTGAGCTGTGTTGAGTTGGATAAACAATAGGTTGTCTTTGTTTACGACTTTGACTTCATCTTCGGAGATCGTATAGCGTCTGGCGGCATCTGCAGGTGTTAAGGCTGTTTTTAAGATGAAGTTGAAGCTTTTTATCTCTCCGTCATCATATTTAATCGCAGAAATATCGCCGGCGACATTGCCTCGATCGTCAAGTATTTTTCCATCAAAATAGCTTTCATATTGTTTTAGGTTGCCTGATTGGGGCTTTAGTTGAGATGCCAAGATAACGGGATCTATCTCTATGCCTGTATTGTCGATGTTAAATTGATCAAGGTTATCGACATTTTCCAAATTGTGAGGATTTTCCTCTAGCCCGTCTTCCGCGCCGGAAAATAAAGCATAGAAAAAACTATATACACTTTTCGATGGGCTGGTTTGGGCTTTATTGTTTTGTTTGTTTTCTAGGGGGTTACTGGTCAATTGTGCTTGTTCTGTAAGCGCCTGTTGGCTGGTTTGTGATGTTTCCTCCATACTTGGAGAAAAGAAGAACCAGCCTGCAAAAAATGAGGTGGCAACGACAATTGCAGCAATCCAGAAAACATTTTTAATGGTGCGCTTTGCATAGGGTTGATTTGCTTCGCTCGATACAACGGGGGCTGTTTCAGGATTGATGTTTGGATCTGAGTTGGACATGGTAAACTATCTTTTCGCAATAATATAAACAGCATGAATAATACCAGGTAGATAGCCCAATAAGGTGAGCAGGATATTAATCCAAAAATGTTTGGTAAACCCAACTTCCATTGCAACCCCAATGGGGGGAAGGAGTACGGAGAATAAAATTCTAATAAAATCGCCTTGTTCGTTCATGGTAAGCCTCTTTCTTTTTTAAAGATTTGACGTGGGTGGTGTTTCTAACTCTTCCAATAGCTGTTGTGGCACTTTGGATTTTGGATTGTCTTCGGGAACGTAAATAACGTCCGGGGATAGGTGTTTTGTTTGGTTTTTTAGTTCAACAGTGTTTGTTGCTTTGGAGGCGATATTTGTGCGTATGGCATCGAAAGCAAGCGCTGTAATGACAAGAAATATAGAGCTAATCATAAATACTTTCATTGTGTTATTGCCTTTGTTTCGCATGAAAAAATCCGTTCGCTGTTACCAACGAACGGATTGCTTTAAAGTTCCTTTGAATGAAGCAACATTAAGCGGCTTTTTCCATGGATTTTTCCCATGTTTTTATTTGCTCTTCAGCTTCTTCTCGGGCGATTCCATAGTCCTCTTGTAAGGTGCCGAGTAATTTTTCTCGATTGCCTTCTATCTCATCGATGCGATCATTGGTTAGCTGCCCCCATTGCTTTTGGATTTCGCCTTTTAGTTTTTTCCAATTTCCACTAAAAATATCGTTATTCATTGTTTTTCTCCTTTTTGTGGTGTGTTTAATACAGGGTCATAGCCCTGCCTTATCTTTATTAGATAAGACAGGGGAGTATGACCTGTTTAGTTCAAGGATGTTGTTTTTTGAAACGCCTTGAACTGTTTGGTTTCGTTGGCGCTTAGCTTGAAATCAACGCCCTGACCATTACGGTTTAAGTCGGCCTCATTATATGAGATCGCGGCTTGTTCTCCGCCCATGCCAAGTGTTTGTCCAAACGAGACAACGACTTGATCTGCTCGGCCATTACGGAAGATGATATTATCTACGTTGGCTAAAGCTTCACCTTGTGGGCTGGTTAACTGACCATTTAAAAGCTCAGAGACGCTGTACCCGTTGTTTGGGATGACGCGAATATTGCTTTCATACTTTGAATGATCATAAGAAAAGCCAGCAGCGTTATCGATCATATCTTCATTTAAGGAAGCAATCACATCACCATCCGCACTGCGTGTTGTAATGATGTCATAGTCAAATGCTACGAGTTTACCAAGGCCGGTGAAGTCACCGTCTGCAAGGATCACCATTTTAGCATTACCGTTCGCATCTAAGATGATGTCGTGTATTTTGGCTACGCGGTTGCCGTTTGTATTGTAGACGGGCTTACCGATCATGCCGGCGGCTGTGACATGCGGGTTAATGCTGACTTTTTGGAAGTTAGCTTTATCGTCATTGTCGTTTATCGCTTGTTCAGCATTATGGTAGGCATCTTTGGTTGCTTCGGAAATATTTGAAGCAGCTTCAGATGTATCTTTTTTGATATCTTTCCAAGCTTTCTTTACATCTTGCTTGAAATCACCGGTTGAACTTTGAGCAGCTGCTTTGCTGCCAGGTTCCGGGGACTTTGTCGTATCGGCAAACACTGGGCCTGCGGCCATGATCGCAATTGCGGATACGGCTGTTAGAAATGTCTTGTTCATTGCATTTTCTCCTTAGTTTAATTGAAATTGCGACTATTCCAACACTTGAGATCAAGATTAGTTCCAAAAAAAAGTCGGTTCTTTTAAAAGAACCGACTTTAGCATACGGGGCCCTAGGGGAATGAGAGGGGAGTTGAGGAGAGGGGCCCGAATTCAGTATTAATGGGTGCGGATGTCGATACGATCAAAACTGCCTATTTGCTGTTCGGCTTGTTCTTTTAATGATTCAATATCTGTTAAAATATCAATAACGTGAGAATCATAATAATTATCTTCTTCGTGAGCTTCACTTTTCTTTTTTGCTTCGATAACCAAGATATTTTTCTCGCGATCGCGGGTATCTGCTTTTAGATAGATATCTGCAATAAGAGGGTGTGAGATGCCACGAATATTTTGAGGTGTTTTAAACATATTATGCATGATGCGCCTCCTTTTTTGTTAATGCGCTATGATTCCAGTTTTAGGAGGATTCTGTAACTTGCTGACGACATCCGTGTTTCTATTTTGAAAAAAATCGTTTCTGTTTTGTAACAACAAGATCAGAAACGATTTTTAAGTTTTTTAAGGAGGCGTTTATGCTTTATTTAGCATCGGTGTGATCATCAATTTCATCGCCGACTTCTTCGACGGTTTCACTGATGCTATCGCCGATTTTTTCGGTGGGGCTTTTTTCATTAGCTTGAATTAAGCTAATAGTGAGAATGCCTAACAAAATTACGGCGATAATAGCTAAAAGTCCTGTATTGTTCATTGTTGGGGGCCTTTCTAATTTGCTGCGTCTTGAACAGTTTGTCCGGCGTTTTCGATATCACGACCAGCGCCTTCCATCGTTTCGCATGCGCCTAACCCTAAGCAGGTTAGAGCTAAGCCAATTAGAGTTAAAAATTTCACATTACTAAACATGGTTTGATCCTTTCTATATTAGTTTTTCACCAGCGATAAAACCGGCTAACGATGCTATCAGTATGGCTGTTTTCGGATTGTCTTTTATAGGTTGTGACAATTCGTCATCAGCCATCTCCAGTGCGTTTTGCATGGTTTTTGTCATGTCTTGTTTCATCTGCTTGATGCGCGTGCGCTTATAGTGTGCGATTGCGTAAGCGCTTAAACTGCAGATGCATGACGTGAGCAGGGTTAAGCCTCCGGCCATTATTGCGGCGGTTT
>QGCY01000113.1_pt1 | contig 18143 bp, 19 predicted proteins | sample 4708041 | NCBI WGS metagenome assembly QGCY01 (sample SAMN08941164, study PRJNA450518) | Sediment metagenome, whole genome shotgun sequencing project. | biome: grassland soil; feature: grassland; material: soil; isolation source: soil 14 days enrichment with methanethiol and mixed carbon source ... | reverse complement strand
CTGCGGATCAGCCAACCGCCATAGCATATGAAGATATTCCCGCAAAAACACCTGAATCAATTGCGTTGTCAAAAGATTTGAAAAAGCGTGGCTGGAAATTTGTCGGCCCGACTACCGCTTACGCCTTTATGCAATCCATGGGCATGGTGAATGATCACTTAGACGGTTGTCACTTACGGCATCGCATGGGCTAATCTTAGCGGTAACTTGCACTTTATATTTTTAAAGTTTTATTACTCATGCTACCATAGAACAGTTATGACGAATTCTAATGACGGTTCCCTATCCTCTTTGAAAGACGCAACCCGTAGCCGGGCCAAGTTTTCCGGTCACGGCCAAGCGCTGGGTGCCGCAGGTAAGCGCGTGATGAGCTTTGATGCCGATAACGCAGATGAGCTTCGTGCCCCCGGCCAAAGCATCGCTATCAACCCGCAAGAACATGGGTTTGAAGAAATTCTAATCGGCGTTGCATGGGATCAGATCATAGAGCCTCGCCCGGGTTTGCTTGGAAAGATGGGCTTAAAAACAACCACTGACGTCGATTTAGATATTGGTTGTTTGTATGAACTCAAAGATGGGTCCCGCGGCGCTGTGCAAGCTTTTGGCGAAAAATGGGGGGCGTTGGATAAGCCGCCTTTTATCGGGCTTTCAGGTGATGAGCGCGAAGGCGATGAAGAAGGCATGGACGAAACCCTGCGCATCGCAGCCCAAAACTGGGACAATATCAAACGTATTTTGGTTTATCTTTATATCTATGACGGTGTTTCAAACTGGGCAGAGCTTAACCCGAAAGTGATGATTGATATCCCCGGTGAGCGTGATCTGGCGGTTACGCTCAGCGCGTATGACGATCATCTGGATCTGTGTGCGATTGGCGGGCTAGAAAATGTACGCGGCGGGATTAAGCTTACCAACTATACCGAATATTTCCCCGGGCACGAAGAAATGGATCGTGCTTTTGGCTTTGGCCTTAACTGGGCAGATGGCAGTAAATCTTAGAGAATAATGGAACGGGACCGAAGATCATGAATGATATTTTAGACACCAGTCATGAGGGACGAGAGATTAATCTCGACGGGATTAAAGCCCAGCTCGGTGATGATATTAATCTTTTAGAGATTGAACCAACTTTAAAGAAGCTGATGGTCGCCGTTGGATGGGATTCAAACGCCTTTAGCTCCGATGCGGTGGATATTGATGTGAGTGTTTTTTTACTAGATCACAAAGATCAAACCCGCGAAAACACAGACTTTGTCTTTTATAATAATCCTCTGGCTCTGGATGGTGCTATCAAACATGCTGGTGATAACCGAACCGGTGCCGGTGATGGCGACGATGAATCCGTGCATTTGGATCTGCATCATATTCCATTTGATGTGGTAAAAATCGTGTTTGCGCTTAGCATTTATCGTGGTGAAGAAAAAGAACAAGGGCTGGGCCTGATTAGAAATTCTTATATTCGTCTGGTGAATATGGACGACGATAATGAGCTATTACGGTTTGAGCTGGATGACCATTTCCACAATCTGGAAGAAACCGGTGTTGTTGTGGGCTCCGTTAATCGTGAGGGGCCTAAATGGCATTTCACCCCTTTACGCGAGCTTCATCAAAAGGGGCTTGCCCCGATCGCCACCCAATATGGGCTCAATATTATCCGACAATAAACCCACCCAGTCTTAAGGGCATTAAATGTCGATTGCCTTTCCTTATCGTCGTTGGTTGCTGATCTTTGAATTTTCCTTGTTATGCATTGTGCTGCCCGGGGTGATTATTGTATTTCGTCTGGCGCCTTATATGTTTACCTTTTTATGGGGGGCTGCGCTGTATAGCTTTATCGTGCTGCGCTGTTTTGAAAAAGTCTCGTTGCGTGATTTATGGCGATGGGAGGCCTTAACATGGGCGCATTTGCGGCCAATATTAGCGCGCTTTTCTCTTTGTACGGTCGGCATGATCGGCTTTTGCCTGTGGTACGATCCGGATCGATTTTTGTTTTTACCGCAAACTAATCCAACTTTCGTTTTGATTTTATGCTGCTTATATCCAGTGATTTCCGCCCTGCCGCAGGAGCTTATTTTTTGCAGCTTTTTCTTTAAACGCTATGGCGTCATGTTTGGTACTACCATGCGGGTAATGATCGCCAGTGCCGTTGTATTTTCCTTTGCCCATGTTTTGTATATTAACTGGGTGGCGCCGATGCTCAGCCTCATTGCAGGACTTATTTTTGCCGATACGTATCGGCGTTATCATTCGCTGGCACTGGTAACGATTGAGCACGGCCTATACGGCAATGCGCTGTTTATCATTGGGTTGGGTTGGTATTTTTATGGCGGAGCGGTGCAATAGCGTTCCCATCACGTGATATGATTTCCGATAAGCTCGATTTCCGGTGCCGGTTCGTCCAGCTCTCCCTCGCGCTGTGAGACTTGCACACAAGTTGTCTTTTCACCAAAAACATGGCGGGAGAGTTCTTTCATCGCGGCTTCAGCACGCTCCTGATCCGTGGAGGATACCTGAAACCCCAGCACGGTGTTCGGGTCATAAGTGGACTCAGTCTGCTGAATGGGTGAGATCCGGACCGACGGATCAATTTCATGAGCCTTGGCAAATGCCGCACGCATCGCCGTCACCATTTGCAGGCTTAGCGGGTTCAGCCCCATCGATTGAACTTTATAAATAAAAAAGGTCGTTTTTGCCATGTTATACCCCTCAATGAGGCGGCAAAATACACGCACAAAAACATTATGTCAATTTTATTAGCTCTTTTTCAATTTGGTGAATTGCTTATTGCTCACCCTTTAAGGGCTTCATAGCCAGGCTTTGTGTGCTTCTAAATGCTGATCAACCGTTTCAAGCGGTACTTTGTAGGTGAGGGATACGATGATCATTTACTATTTCCATTCAATCGTCACTGTGGGATTATCTTGTTATAGGGTTTCCTTTAAGATCAAACCACACAACGCCATTACCCAACATAATTCCCTGATAGTTGCACCATAAATCGTGCGGAACACTTTTAGATATTTGATCCCTTGAAGATTTTTGTGATGGAAGTTTGTAATTGAATTCTTTTTTTAATGTTTCCGTATCATTAGTGGTTGCCGCCAGATAAAATCTTTGAATTCGCGCCTCTGTTTTTTGATATTCTTCTATGGATAGCCCGCAGCGAGCACCATCGTCATCAATGTGTCCCCCTCTTCTCAAAAGTAAATAAACAGATACTTCGCTGCCTGATAAATCAGTGCGCTTTCCAATTAAAACCTCCTCTCCTAGCTCTTTAGAATTATCTTCATAGTGATTTTGAGGATCTTTTGTAGCAAAAGTTAAGTCAAAAGTTGCCACTAAATTATGATTGTTATCGTATTCCTCGAATATAAGATCTCTACCATTACGTCGCTTTAATTCCAGAGGAATATCCACTAAATTTTTTGTATAAAAATAATGGGCAGATAAAATTTGATGTTGTGTGTACGCACGACCATTCGGTGCTTTGTTCTGTACTATTGCTAAACCAATTGCTTGATCTCCCAAAGTACCCTCGTAATCACTCACCCAGTTTGCAAAGGCATCTTTCGGCATCAAAATTAATAATGCAATTACTAACCAAATTCGCTTTTTCACCAATTTGTTCATGGCTGGTTTTCCTTAGGTTGATAGGCTTGTCCATCATAGGCCCAGTATTCTACAAAAGCGTGGCCTGCGTTTCCGCCGGATAGTTTTAAATTTTTAAGGCCGTTATTACTCTGGTTGAGTGCTTCAATATGCATGGCTACTCCGCTTAAAATGACGTGGGCGTCATCTCCTATCTGTTCTATTACCAGCATCGGTGCGGCTGATGAGCCTATACATTTTCCAGATTTTACCGTCACGAAAAAATAGGATTTTATGGTCTCTGGTGAAGCGATCGCAGCTTTTCGAAGCTTAAAACCACATTCAACTAATTTACCACCATTGATGGTTTTTAATGCATTTAAAACTTGCTGATTGGGTTGCGCATAGTGATTGCTCTCTACATCAAATATATTGATTGGTTCGTCAGCTAATGCAGGCTTTAAAATGCTTAAAGACACAAGCGCAATCACAGTCAATAAAGTGATACGCATGCCCTTAACCCTATTCCCACTCAATCGTGCCGGGGGGTTTGGAGGTGATGTCATAGGTGACGCGGTTGATGCCTTTGACCTCGTTAATGATGCGGGTGGAGACACGGCCCAAGAATTCATGATCGAACGGGTAATAATCTGCGGTCATGCCATCCGTGCTGGTGACCGCGCGCAGGGCGCAGACATAATCATAGGTTCTGCCATCGCCCATTACACCAACGGAGCGCACCGGCAACAACACCGCAAAAGCCTGCCAGATTTTATCGTACAAGCCTGCGTTTTTAATCTCTTCCAGATAGACCGTGTCGGCTTTGCGCAGGATTTCCAGTTTATCGCGGGTGATTTCACCGGGCATACGGATTGCCAGACCCGGCCCCGGGAATGGATGGCGGCGGATAAAGTCTTCGGGCATGCCCAAAGCACGGCCCAGATCGCGGACTTCGTCTTTGAATAGTTCACGTAAAGGCTCAACCAGTTTGAGCTTCATCGTTTCAGGCAAGCCGCCCACATTATGGTGCGATTTAATGGTTACGCTGGGCCCGCCAGTGAAAGAAACCGATTCAATCACGTCAGGGTACAGCGTGCCTTGCGCCAAAAACTCCGCATCGCCGACCCGCTTTGCACAATCATCGAAAACTTCGATAAACAAGCGGCCAATCGTTTTACGCTTGGTTTCAGGATCGCTGACGCCTTCAAGCTGGCCCAAGAACAGGTCACTGGCATCTTCGTGAATAAGGGGAATATTATAATGTTCACGGAACAAGTTAACGACTTGTTCGCTTTCGCCCGTGCGCATCAAGCCGGTATCTACGTAAATGCATGTCAGTTGATCGCCGATTGCTTCATGCAGTAAAACCGCAGTAACGGAGCTATCCACCCCGCCAGACAGGCCGCAAATGACTTTACCCTCGCCGACTTTAGCACGGATGCGGGCAATTTCCTCGTCCTTGAAGCTGGCCATTGTCCAGTCACCCTTACAGCCACAGACATTATGAGTGAAATTGCGCAATAATTCACGCCCATGCAAAGTATGGACAACTTCCGGGTGAAACTGAACCGCATAAAAGCGGCGAGAGACATCTTCGATAATGGCAAAGGGGGCGCCCTCAGATTTACCGATGATTTTAAAACCATCCGGCAGATTTGTAACGCGATCACCGTGGCTCATCCAGACTTGCTCAGTCGCGCCTTTGGCCCAGCAACCGGCTAGAAGTTCACTGTCCTCGACTGTTTCGACGTGGGCACGGCCAAATTCACCATTATGCCCGCCTTCAACCTGGCCACCCAATTGCTGAACCATGGCTTGCTGGCCATAGCAAATACCAAAAATCGGTACGCCCATATCAAAGATACCTTCCGGTGCGACAGGCGATCCGTCATCCAGCACCGAACATGGCCCACCTGAAAGGATAATCCCCTTAGGAGCATAGTCTTTGATACGCTGTTCGTCGGCTTGATTAAATGGCCAGACTTCGCAATAAACGCCGCTTTCGCGGACGCGGCGCGCAATTAACTGGGTGACTTGGGAGCCAAAATCCAGAATAAGGATATGCTCATGTTTTTGGGTGGTTGGGGAGGCTTTATCTGACATAAAGCCTTTATATCCGAATTTGTAGTTATTTCAATGAAAAATAAACGTCTTATCGCGCGCTAGCAACGCGCGTGCCCTTCGTCATGTGGTACCACCATGCATAACGATTGATCGAATAAATCGGGCGATAGCGATGATAATCAGTGCCAGAAACTACAGCTTTATTTTGGTTATCCAGAATTTTAGGGCCGTTATCGGTGTAAACCACCAGCACAGAATGTGGAATATTTTTGACCGTATCTTGAACAATGGCGATGCGCATTTGATCTTCGTTAACGCCCAGCATTCTAAGGGCCGTATATTTGGCAATGGCATAATCTTCGCAATCACCACCACGCTGCATGAACTCCAGCGGTGTGGCCCAATAATCGCTTGTGCCCCAGTTTTTATTATCCGTGATGTATCGTTTTGCATTCATAATGCGGTTTACTTTATTAATTTTTTGATCCAAAGACAGGCCTACTAATGGTGTTAGCTGTGCTTTTAAAGCTTGGATTTGTGGCTGTGAACGATTTTGATTGAGCTGCGCTTCAAAGCGTTTGAACATGTCCTGCCATTTTGTAAATGCCTTCAAATCGGAAGATGTTTTTTCTTTGCTGGCCAGTAAGCTGGGATAATAAGCCGCTTTTTGGAAATCTTGTGTGGCCGAAATTTGAATGCGGGCCGGAATGTCTTTAATCGCACCGGCACGAGCTGTTTTGTGATGGCCCCAAGATGCTAAAAACGCCAAAAGCATCAGGCAAGCCCGAAATGCTTTATTTTGTCGTATGATAATACGCTCCTGCCTAATGACTGAGGCTCCCACACCTTGTTGCATTTATATCCCCTTATACTTTGATCACCCGCCTTTTCGGCAACCATGGCATGGATTGGTTATTGATTCTTCTGGTGCCATGGCTTACATTTCTTCGATGCAAGCGCTCTAATCTATATATATTAGAACCCAAAAAGATTGAGATTTTGCTAACAATAGATGTAATTTTATTTAGTTTTACATAAACATTTAATTCCTTTGGCTTTTTACCCCAGATTATGAACGAAAAACCTTATCATTCCCCCGATCAAAAGCGATTACAAACCCTTTGCGAGGCAATGAGTGATGCCTGTGTTTTGGTCATTGGTGATTTGATGCTGGATAAATTTGTTTACGGTCATGTGGAACGCATTTCACCTGAGAGTCCGGTGCCGGTATTGGCAATTAACAAAGAGAATCAAATGCTCGGCGGGTCCGGAAATGCGTTTGCAAACTTGCAAGGCCTCAAAACAAACCCGGAGATTATTAGCGTTGTCGGTGATGATCAAGAAGCCCAAATTATGCGCAATAAGCTGGAAGCAAGCAACGCCAATAGCGCTTATTTGGTTACCGATATTAACCGCCCTACCAGCGTTAAAACACGATTTTTAGCTGGGCATCAGCAATTATTACGCACCGATTATGAAGCGAGCACCCATATCAATGATGCCGTGAAAGCCGATATTTTAGCGTATTGCAATAAGCTTATCCCACGCATGCAAGCCATTATTCTATCCGATTACGGCAAGGGATTGTTGCGCCCGGATTTGCTGACAGACATTATTGCGCTGGCCAATCAGCATCATGTGCCGGTGATTGTTGATCCGAAAGGGCAAGATTTTTCCATTTATCGCGGTGCTGATGCGATTACGCCTAACCGTAAGGAACTAGCCGATGCTACGCGTGGACAACCGACAAAAAGCGATGAAGAAATTATCACAGCATCCGAGGCAATCATTAACGATTGCGGCATTGGCCGCGTAATTGCCACGCGCTCCCAAGATGGGATTAGTGTTATTTCCAAAGACGAGGCACCTGTTCATATTCGTGCGTTTGAAGATATTGAAGTTTTTGATGTATCAGGTGCAGGTGATACTGTGATTGCCGTGATTGCCGCAGCGCTTGCCGTTGGGGCCAGCTATGAAGAAAGTGCTATTTTGGCTAATATTGCCGGTAGTATTGCCGTGACTAAAGTCGGTACAGCGCCCATTCATTTGGATGAGCTTTGTGAAGCACTTGAGCATTATGATCACCATAATGGAGCTAGCTTCTTCACCGCCGGCGATAAAACCTCTTCGTCCAAGTTGGCGCCTTTAATGTCTACACAAGCCGCGCAAGAACAAATTAAACGCTGGCAGGCCAAAGGCCTTAAAGTCGGTTTTACCAATGGCTGTTTTGATATTGTCCATGCTGGCCATGTGACTTATCTCGCCGAAACTCGTAAACATTGCGACCGCCTGATTGTCGGGCTTAATTCCGATAGCTCGGTACGGATTTTAAAAGGCGAAGAACGTCCTATCCACGACGAAGAAGCACGCGCCGCGGTTTTACGGGCCTTGGCTTCCGTTGATGGTGTTGTGCTTTTTGGCGCTAAAGACGCCGCTGATGATAATACCGCCAATGGGTTGATCGATTTATTGCGTCCTTGCTTTTACTTCAAAGGCGGGGATTATACACCCGACCAGATTCCAGAAGTCCCGCTTGTGCGCTCCTATGGTGGAGAAGTCATCATTCTTAGCAATGTCGAAGGCTATAGCACCACCCAAGCCATTACCAAGATTAAAGCCAGCGCTTGAGTGAAAACCTGTAGGACAAATTGTATAAAAGCCTAATAAGGCCCTATACCCGTCCTTCAAGAGTTGATACAATCATGTTCGGGTATTCGAATTATAACTTCTTGATCAGGACTTTCAAAATATGCGGCGTTTTATTTGCAAAGGTTTTTTGCTTGGCACTTGTATTGTTGGCTTAGGTGCCTGCAACGTTTTTACCAATAATACAATTGTACCACCGCTGTACCGCTATCAGAGCTATACTCATAAGTCTCCTCCTAAGGAAGAGGCCAAAATTGTAAAATCCACACCGATCGAAGCGCCTCAGCCCACTCATATCATTCATACGGCACCTCCGATGGCAATGGGATTGCCTATACCACCTAATCCAGACGTGACTCCAGTGATCGTAGAAGAAGAATCGCCAATGGTTGAAGATATGTCTCAACCCGAAGACATGGGCAGTAATGCTCCTGTTTCTTTAAATGCGCAGCGCCAATATATATCGACGACTCAGCCAAAACCGATGCCTATTCCTGCACCAGCGACGACTTATAATGATATTTCACAGCAGATGCCTCCGGCGCCGCGCTATGATTATGATTACGAACGTCGCACCGCACCGCAGCCTATGAGCATTCAAAACGGTTCTATCTCTCCGGTGGTTGATACCTCATATTAAGCTTTTTTACGAAACAAAGGAGCTGGCAATGAAACCATCGATTAAAATGACCGCTCTGATTTTGTTTGTCGGCTTAAGCCTGCAAGCTTGTGGCGCCACCCCTATTTTACATGCTGCCAAGAATAAAGCCTCAACAATGCTTTGGGGCGAAGACGTTAACTTAATCGAGCGTAATTACGCCGCAGCCGATTATATTATCCAACAAGCTAAAAGCTATATCGGACAATATGAGCTTATTCAAGTTCAGCACTTAACCAGTCTGGACCACCCCAAATTACGAAGTGACTTTGACAGTATCGTGCCATTACAAGTTGGCGAACGTTTAATGCAGCTGGGTTATCGAGTTGATTTATCTGACGTTTCGCAAAGCGCTGACGCCAGTTATCACGCCAACCAAGGACAATCGGCAGACCATTACCTAACCGGAACCTACGCAAAGCTTTCCCCCGGCTTGCAGCTGAATTTACGCATTGTCAATCGTCGCACCGGCAATGTCATTGGCAGCTTTTCTTATCAGCTGCCTTTTAACTCCGACATTGAAAAATTAGCCGAACCTAAGGCACAAATATTCCTAATGGAGCCATAAAAAACGCCCCGCAATCAATTGCAGAGCGTTTTATGCTATTACTGATTTAAAGCTATTTTTTTATAAGCGCCGAATAACATGGCCTGATGCCTATTGAGCTTAAAATGAGCCTTGCCATCTTTATTAACGATAGCAAGTTCTTTGAAATCCATGGTGGTGGTTTTACCGCCCATACCAAAAGTTCTGTTAAAACCAACCGTTAGCGTGTCTGCCCGACCATCGCGAAACGAGATATTATCAACCTCCGCGACAATTTTGCCATTGGGGTCCATCAGGTCACCTTCCAACAGCTCCGAAACGCTATATCCGTTATATGGCAACATCTTGGCCGAGTGATCACCCGGACTGCTTTCATAAGAAAATGGCGCTGCTTTTTCAATGCTTTCCATGGTTAACGGGGCAATAATATCACCATTTTCATTGGTTTTTTCTACAATATCATAATCAAAAGCTGCCAGTTTGCCGACGCCAAGCCAACCACCACCCGATAGCACAACCATCGTCGCATCACCGGATTTATCCAAAATAATGTCTTTTACTTTGGCGATTTCCTGACCTTGCTGATCGTAAACATTTTTTCCAATCAATGCATTGGCGTTTGTCTGGTTATCATTGGCCGCCGATATGCTGAGACTTTCTTTGGATGGCGTAACAGCCTTGTCTTTGATGTCCCTAAGGGCTTCTTTGGTTGCATTAGACATGTCTTTAGCCGTCTTTTCAATTGCATTGCCTGCGTCTTTAAGGCCTTGCTGGGCCTCTTCTTTGCTATAATGTGGGGCATTATCCTGATCAATGGTTCTAGATGTTTCGGCAAAGGCCATTCCACCAGACATCAGGGTTGAGATAGAAACGCTTGCTAGTATCAGTGTGTTTTTCGTAAGCATGAGATTTCTCCTTTCGCTACTTATTTCACTACGAATCATTGTGTCATGCGCAGCTTTCAGCAAACTTACAAGCAATTAATTGCTTGTAAAACAAGGAGATAGAAAAGAAAAAATTTATGGTGCGATGGTGATGCAGTCTTGAATATAAGCACAAGCAGCATACGCATCTTGGGGTTTCGCATAGCCGCCCAAGCGCGCCCGGAACAAACTTCCGCCGGCAACATCCATCGGCACGATCACAGGCTGGGCCTGCTTATAATAATAAGATGGCAAGCGCTTTACTGCTTGTCTAAGTGCTTCAATACTTTGCTTTTTAGAGCTAAAAGCCCCAATTTGTATCGACCATAAATTCAATGGCTTTTTCGGTGCTACCGATGCCTTGATGACAGCATCATGCGCGCCGGTATGCGCTGCAATGGTGAGCAAGCCGGCTTCAACCCGGTGCGATAGATGACTATCATAATCACCTTGCCCGATAGGTGACTCGTTATTTTCTTCTGCCCAATCATATGCACCACCCGCCGGTTCCGCCGAAGCTAGCGTAAGCTCCGGTGCCGGCTTGGCGCTTGGCGAGGGAATAATTGCGTGGGCCAGACGGGTTTCAGGCAATTTAGCAAAAGATTGATTCAGCAATTTAGCCATGTGCGCATTGCGTGAGCTGGAAGTACGCCCACCAAACACAACACCAATCAAACGACGATCACTACGTACCGCTGAAGCAATTAAGTTAAAGCCCGACGCATTAATATAACCTGTCTTCATTCCGTCCATACCGGGGTATGAGCTCATCAATCGGTTATGATTGCGATATGTTTTACCGCCATATTTAAACGATTTGATCGCATAAAATTTATAGTAATCGGGATATTTGCGAATCACGTATCGCGCCATGATCGCCATATCCCGCGCGGTACTGACCTGATTTTTATCATGCAGACCCGAAGCATTCACAAAGGTCGTATTCTTCATATTCATATTACGTGCCCGACGCGTCATCATACGGGCAAAATTACGCTCACTGCCACCTAGATGCTCTGCCACCGCGACGGCAATATCGTTGGCCGATTTGGTCGCCAGCGATTTAATTGCATCGCTTACGGTAATTTTTTCCCCTGGGTCTAAACCCAACTTACTGGGCTGCATACTGGCTGCATAGGCAGAAATATAAATACGGTCTTGCATACGCAAGCGACCGCTTTGCAGCGCATCAAACACCATCAAAAGCGTCATGACTTTGGTTAATGAAGCCGGGTGCAGTTTTTTATTCGCATAGCGCTGATGCAAAATCGCGCCTGTATCCGAATCCAGCACGATAGAGGCATAGCGCGGATTAGCTTGCGCTTGATCTATTCCAGCGCCGCTTAAAGCGAAGAACACACCTAAGAAAATTAATAATAGCTTGCGTGGCGTAGACCGGTTCGAAACGATATCTTTCCTGTCTGTGTTCACTATTTTTGTCACGCCCTGACCCTTAAGGTTTAATATTTTGGATATTTTATTCGAATATTTTAGAGCATCTCGTCTAAAATTTCAGACGATTCACCGAAGATTCAACTATACTTGATTATGGAGTATTTTGTCCATGAAAACTCACATTTTTCCCCTGAAACCAAAAAAACTATGTACAAAAATTGTGCACTGCAAAAAAAATATTGACCTTGCCGGGTCAGAGTGCTATTTCTTGCTTATCAAGCTAAATATGTGTAAGTCTAATTTTAGTTTTTGAAGCGAACGAGAAAGCCGGGCAAGGAAAAAGCGATGAGCGAAAAAAAAGAACAGAATACAACCAAGGCCGGTAATAATAAATCAGGGACAAACTTGAAGCTGGTTACGGATAAAACCGTCAGTTCAAAAACGACCCCGCAGAAAGCGAATCGCGCAAAAGCTCAAGATAATAAGACAGTAAACAAAACATATGCGGCTTGTAATATATTTGCTAACCCCTTAATGGAGATTATGATGACTAAAGCAACAGCACCTTCTTTTGAGAAGATTGCCCAAGATGCTCAAGCGGCCAGCCGTGAGAGCTTTGAAGCGATCTCAAAATCTTATAGCATTTTAACTAAAGGCTATGAAAGCATTATGCGCACCTCTATGGCGCTGAGCCAGTCTGCGGCTGAAAAGCAAGCAGCTTACGCAAAGCAAGCTATGGGCTGCAAAACATTGAATGAGCTTGCAGAAATGCAGAGCAAAGTCTCTAAAGAAAGCTTTGATGAATTTATGTCGAACATGACAAAAATTTCAGAAATGAGCACAAAAGTACTAACTGAAAGCGCTGAGCCTTTGAATGAACAGCTTAACAAAGCCGTTCAAAAAATGAGCGAAGCTGCCTAAGCTTTGCCTTTCGGCTTATATGATTCTATTTATTACAGCCCTCCGCCCTTGAAAAAGCGCGGGGGGCTTTCTTTTGGCTCTTATTCGATTCTTGGGCTTATTCGAATATCCTCTAATTGATTTAGAGATAAAAACTGCTATATTTCTCTTTAAGATGAAAGACATACTAATCACATTGATGCATATGGACGATAACGACCCAGATTTTTCGCAAGAGCATGAAGACGCACCGGAGACGGGTGTGCTCTTAAAATCACGGTCGAAGACCCAAAAACCAGCGATGTATAAGGTATTAATTCTTAATGACGATTACACGCCGATGGAATTTGTCGTTCACGTGCTGGAACGCTTTTTTAACAAAACCCGCGAAGAAGCTACCGATATTATGATGCATGTTCATCGCAAGGGCGTTGGTATTTGTGGGGTTTTTACCTATGAAATCGCCGAAACCAAGGTCGCGCAAGTCATGGAATATTCACGCTCCAGTGAGCAACCACTTCAATGCACGATGGAAAAAGAGTAATTTTCTTTTTTGATTAGCAGAATTGACAGCTTTGGCCTAACTGCGTCACAATGAAAAAGGCTTATTCAAGCCTATTGTAGAAGGATATGCTTCGATTATGTTATCACGGAATCTTGAAAAAACACTGCATCATGCTTTGGAAGTCGCCACCGAGCGCCGACATGAATTTGCAACGTTAGAGCATTTACTGCTGGCGTTGACCGATGATCAAGACGCCACCGCCGTTTTGAAGTCTTGCGGCGTTTCAATCGAAGATTTGAAAGAACAACTTTTACGTTATATTGAAAGCGAGCTTGATTATCTTTCCAGCGACACCGCTGAAGAAGCACGCCCAACCACGGCCTTTCAACGGGTTTTACAACGTGCGGCTATTCATGTGCAGTCTTCCGGCCGCGAAGAAGTTACCGGTGCCAATGTTTTGGTGGCCCTCTTTTCCGAGCGCGAAAGCAATGCCGTTTATTTCTTACAAGAACAAGATATGACCCGTTTTGATGCGGTTAACTATATCTCGCACGGGATTGCCAAGGTCAACCAGCAAGAAGACGATCCTCGCCCTTCTGTTGAGGGTGCAGAGACAAGTGATAGCGTTAAAACCGGCGCGGATGCCTTGAAGAACTATTGCGTTAATTTGAATGAAAAAGCCAAAGAAGGTAAAATCGATCCGCTAATAGGACGAGATAAGGAAGTATCGCGCACCATTCAGGTTTTATGCCGCCGGTCTAAAAATAATCCACTTTATGTAGGCGATCCAGGCGTTGGCAAAACCGCGATTGCCGAAGGATTGGCCAAGCGTATTGTTGACAAAGAAGTCCCCGAAGTGCTGCATAACGCGGTTGTATATTCTTTAGATATGGGGGCGTTGCTTGCCGGAACACGTTATCGTGGTGATTTCGAGGAACGCCTTAAAATCGTCTTACGCGAGATTTCCGATATTGAAGGCTCCGTTTTATTTATTGATGAAATTCATACGATTATTGGTGCGGGTGCCACCAGTGGCGGCGCAATGGATGCCTCTAACCTGCTTAAGCCCGCACTGGCAAACGGGGAACTTCGCTGTGTAGGCTCCACCACCTATAAGGAATACCGGAATTATTTTGAAAAAGACCGTGCACTTGTACGTCGCTTTCAAAAAATTGACGTGCCTGAGCCTTCGGTCGAGGATACGGTTGCCATCCTGATGGGCCTTCGAGAGCGCTATAGTGCCCATCATAAAGTCGATTACACCGATGAAGCCATCCGCGCTGCGGTGGAGCTTTCCAACAAATATATCGGGGAGCGTAAATTACCTGATAAAGCGATCGACATTATTGATGAAGTGGGTGCCGCCCAGATGCTGGTTCCCGAAGATCAGCGCAAGCAAATCATTACCAAAGAAGATATTGAAAATGTGGTCGCCGCGATTGCCCGCATTCCGGCCAAATCGATGAATTCCAACGATAGAGATGTGCTTCGCAATTTAAATCATGATCTTAAAACCATGGTCTATGGCCAAGATGCCGCGGTTGAAACACTTTGTAACTCCATCAAGATGGCACGCGCAGGCTTGCGTGACGCCGATAAGCCGATTGGTAGTTACCTATTTGCAGGACCAACCGGGGTAGGAAAAACCGAAATTGCCCGCCAGCTTGCCAACTCTTTGGGTATTGATTTAGCACGTTTTGATATGTCGGAGTATATGGAGGCCCACGCGGTATCCCGCTTAATCGGAACACCGCCGGGCTATGTCGGGTTTGAACAAGGAGGACTATTAACCGATAAGATAGATCAAAATCCGCACTGTGTTTTGTTGCTAGATGAAATCGAAAAAGCCCATCCTGATATTTATAACTTGCTGTTACAGGTCATGGATTACGGCAAGTTGACCGATAATAACGGTAAAACCATCGACTTTCGTAACACCATTATCATCATGACTACCAATGCTGGTGCGACGCAAATTGCAAAAACACCCATTGGGTTTGGCCGTGATATTGGGGATTCAATCGAAGGCTATGCCGATAATGATACACTGATGAAGACCTTCACGCCGGAATTTCGCAATCGCTTAGACGCGATTGTGCCTTTTGCCAATCTTAAGCCTGAAATTATGGAGCAAGTGGTTGATAAGTTTATCATTCAACTGGAAGCACAGCTTGCAGACCGCAATATCGTCATTACACTTTCCGAAGAAGCGCGACGCCATTTGGCCGAAGCAGGTTATGACCCATCCATGGGTGCACGACCCTTGGCACGCGTTATTCAAGAAAAAATCAAACGGCCCTTATCCGAAGAAATTTTGTTTGGTCAACTACAAGAGGGCGGACATGTCGATATTTCCTTATCCGACGATGGCGCGCTTGTTTTTGACTATGAGCCACGTGAAGATGATCCCTCACAAGCCTCGTCTAAAGAAACATCGGACGCCTAAACAGCTATTTTTCCTTTTTTTGTTTAAGTTTATGCGTTAAATATGCCATAAAATGTCTGGTCTTGGTCTAAAAGCAAAACTAAGTCTTGCGATTTAGATCGAATATGTCAGAATTGATGACGCTCTTTTACTCGGGCGCGATTGAATTAATAAGAGGTATTTTGAATGTATTACGACGATAAGTGGAATCCCGTCGAAGGAGAAGAGCTTACCGGATTTCTGGATCAAATTGATGATATTGATGGCAAATATAAGGTCAATCCGGAAACCACCAAAGTTCACTGGCGAATGCTGCCTTTTTACGATTCTGTCGCATTGATCCGTGTTCAAGATCCAAACTGGGTTAAACCAAACTTAAACATTTATTACCTGACCGATCAGGGTAATTTGTTCCGTCTAAACGGAACGTCGCCGCCTATTCACGAAGTTAACGCAAAAGCACCGATTAAAGTGACCGAAGAAAATGTCCTCGATTACCTGCGCTTTTTCTGCTTTTTCGTGCGTGGTGAAGAAGGCCCTTTTTATATCTCAGAAGATATCGATGATCCGAATATGCCACCGGATATGGATGAAAAAACACGCTCTGCAATCGCTGGAACGGCCCGTCCTGCCTCTTATGAAGGTACAAACGAGCACAACCACTTCCTGTGCAATGCTGTTGTTTTCTATTCAAATGCTTTGTTTTATGCTGATTTTGCCGTACAAAAATCAGGCATGATTGAAATGCTGGATGATGATCCAATTGCGCAAGATCTGACCAGCCGCGTTGACCGCCCTGTTGCTTAACGTTTTGGCTTTATCCAAACATTTTTGGCAACAACGCACTTAAACGAGTAAAATAATATCGTCATAAAAGATTGACAGTCTTGGCGAGACCCGTTATATACCCAGTCGCATAAAGTTATAAAAGTGAGACCCATAATATGAAACGCACATTTCAACCCAGCCGCATTGTTCGCGCTCGTCGTCACGGTTTTCGTTCTCGTATGGCTACGAAGAATGGTCGCCGCGTTTTGGCTTCTCGTCGTGCGAAAGGCCGTAAGCGTTTGAGCGCTTAAAATATAGAACCTTTTAAAGGCTCTAAGATAAAAAGGCGTGCACCATGCATGCAAAATTAACAGAGAATTTTAAAATCAGCACTTTGAAAAAAAGGGCTGATTTTTTGCGTTTGAATGCTAAAGCCAAAAAATGGGTGTCTTCATCCCTAATTTTACAGGCGATGCCTTCAGACGCACCTGAGGCCGATATGACCACCAACATCCACGTTGGCTTTACTGTGACCAAAAAAACCTTTAAATCCGCGGTCAAACGTAACCGCATTAAACGGCGCTTTCGTAGTATCGCGGCTGAAATTTTAGGGTCTCGCGCCAAGGCGGGCTATGATTATGTTTTAATTGCGCGCCCTTGTGCTTTGGATAAATCCTACGCTTTACTAAAAAAAGATTTGGCATGGTGTTTGAAACGCATGACTTTGTTACGTGAGCAAAAAAATGACTCTGCATAACACCAGACTTTTATTTCGCAAGGCTTTATGCGCGCCAATCTGGCTTTATAAGGCCTGTATTTCGCCATTTTGTCCGCCTTCATGCCGATTTTATCCGACTTGCTCAACCTATGCCAAGGAAGCCATTATCAAATATGGCGCCCTTAAAGGCGGGTATCTGGCGCTTAAACGGCTTTGTAAATGTCATCCTTGGTGTCGCTGTAATCCCCATGATCCGGTGCCTTAAGGCCCGCACAATAATCGTAGCGTTTAAAACTATCTTGTGTGATTGATCAATGGCGATGTATGGGCTATAAACGCGCGTAAGCCTTAAAACGATAGAAAAAAAATCAAGAAATCATGCAAAATCCAAACCCGATGAATCCCTCCGATAACCGTAACCTGATTATTTTTATGCTGGTTACGATTGCTCTGTATTTTGCTTATGATTATTTCATTTTAAAGCCACATGCCAAGCAACTTGAAGCCATGCGAGCAAGCGTCGTTTCAACGCAAGATTCCTCACAAGCACAAAGTGCCCGCATTGACAATATGCCTACCACGCTTAAAGCGGCTGAGCCCATCGAACAACCCGTCTTATTGCCTTTTGAAAATGACTATATTGAGGGCGCCATTAATTTAACCGGTGGTGCGATTTCTTCGGTGGCGCTTAAGAAATATCATCAATCTTTGGATGACAAAGTACTGGTTAAAGTATTGCATCCGATGGATGAAGCCACCGATTTTAGCCGTATGGTTCGATATGGCTGGGTTGCCGGTGATAGTATTGTTGCCTTACCAGATAAGAAAACCCGCTGGCATATTGCTGGCAGCAATACGACTTTAGCTCTGGATCGTCCGGTTACTTTATATTGGGATAATGCTCAAGGCCTGCGGTTTGAGCGTGAAATCAGCATTGATGATCAATATGCCATCAAAACCAAGCAGCGCATCGTTAATAATAGTGGCGATACCATTACCGTATACC
>QGCY01000112.1_pt1 | contig 18166 bp, 16 predicted proteins | sample 4708041 | NCBI WGS metagenome assembly QGCY01 (sample SAMN08941164, study PRJNA450518) | Sediment metagenome, whole genome shotgun sequencing project. | biome: grassland soil; feature: grassland; material: soil; isolation source: soil 14 days enrichment with methanethiol and mixed carbon source ... | reverse complement strand
TCTAAAGAAATTTGTGCATCTTGCACATCTCTCATAAAACCAATTAATTGTACAATTGGTCCATTTAACTGTCCTACTATATAGCTTATAGCCATCATCATACCAAGTGTAATTTCTCCATCAATAACTAATTTAGCAGATAATATAGTTACCAGCATATTCTTTAATTCATTAATAAAATTAGAACCTACACTTTGCGTTTGTTCTAAAGCTAAACTTTTTGTTGCAACTTTAAATAATCTAGCTTGCACGTATTCCCAATTCCAACGCATTCTTTTTTCTGCATTGTGCAATTTTATTTCTTGCATTCCGTTAATAAGCTCTATCACCTTACTTTGTTCATTACTTACTTCTGAAAAACGTTTGTAATCGAGCTCTTTTCGTTTTTTAAAGAAAAACAAGACCCACGTAAAGTATAAGAAACTACCTACTAAAAATACTACAAAAATTTGCATACTATAATATCCTAAAACAAAACTAAAGATGATCAGATTAAAAAAAGAGAAAAGAACTGTCAAAGAAGAAGTTGTTAATATTCTTTCTATTCTTTTATGATCATTTATTCTTTGCAACAAATCTCCTGTCATTCTAACATCAAAATAAGAAATCGGCAACTTCATTAACTTTATAAAAAAATCAGAAATTAAAGAAATATTAATCCTGTTACTTAAATGCAATAAAATCCAACTTCTTATTATTTCTAAAGCAGCCCTACCTATAAAGAGAAATAATTGTGCAAAAAGTATTAAATATATAAAATTGATATCTTGGTTTTTGATACCAACATCAACAACACTTTGAGTAAGAAAAGGTAAAATTAACTGTAATAAACTACCAGCTAACAAACCAATAATAAGCTGAATGATAAATTTTTTATATTTAAAAAGGTATTTAAAGATAAATCGAAAACCAAATTTTTCATCTTTATCAAACTCAGATTGATAAAATTTAGGAGTTGGCTCCACTAACAAAGCAATCCCTTCTTCTGTAGATTCATCTGCATTGTTGCCAATCCAAAATTTAATAAAGTCTTTTTTAGAGTAACTAATTAAACCGTGTGCAGGATCTGAAATATAAACAGTATCCTTTTTTATTTTGTAAAGAACTACATAATGGTTTTTATTCCAATGAATAATACAAGGTAAGGGAGCTTCTAATATTTTAGTAAAACTTAATTTTACACCCAGAGACTTAAAACCAACAGATTCAACTGCGTCACTTAATCCTAGAAGGCTACTCCCTTCTCTAGTAGTTTCACTTAATTTTCGTAATTCTTGTGTATTTATAAGTTTTCCAAAATATTTAGCCAATATTTTAATACAAGTTGGCCCACAATCTTTGGCTTCTGTTTGTTTGTAGTTTGGAAATTTTTTCAATAGAAAATATTAAATTATAAATTATCAATAATTTTTTCAAAAATATCTTCATCAGTAGGTGATGGTGCGTTATTTAATACTATTGTATTTGCTTTGTCAAAAATAATGTAACGCGGTATTTCTTTTATTTTAAAAAACTTAAAAAGTGCTGCTTTACGCCCTTTTAACATGTAAAAGGAATTATAAAAATTTAGGGTTTCATTATACTTTTTATTAGCCATTAACCACTTATTGTAATCTTTTTCGGGTGAAATATAAATCCAATCTACATTATGTTCTACACTCAATCGATCTTTAAAGGCTTTTCCATTTTCTATTTGCTTAATACAAGGAGGGCACCAACTTGCCCAAAAGTCAACCACTTTAATTCTCTTTGTTGAACGTGAAAAAATTTTGCGTAATGTTAAAGTATCTCCAGTGATATTTATAAATTTAGAATCTAAAGCAGTCTCAGACAACTTAAACTCATAAGAATCTAAATCTTCTTTTATTTCATTCATATATTCTATATAAGAGGGTTTTGTAAACTTATCTTCATACTCATCAATAGTTTTTCTCAAAAGATTAATGGTATTTATACTATTTCCAAAACCTTTTAAATGATAATCTCTTATCATTCTGGCAATTGCATAATTTTTTATTTCTCCTTCGAAGTTTTCTTCAATAAATTTTTTTTCTGCTAAGAACTTATCTTTGGAATAAGGTGAATATTTAGAGTCTAGAAAATAATATCTGATGAAAGCATTAACATTATTTTTAAAGTAAAAGTTATTATCAAAAGCATTTACATCTTTGAAATCTTCTACAGAAATATTATCAAAATAATTAAGAAAATCAATAATAACCTCTGGATTTTTATTCACCTCATTTTGTGTTATAGATATTAAACCATCAATATCATTTAGGAAATAACCCTCAATTCTTGATTTGATATTTATTGGATTGATAAGCATATTTAGGTATTCGTGCTTATGATAAGCCCTTATTTTATTAATAAATAATTCCGATTGTATATGATGTTTTTTTACATATCGATTAAAAAAAGATATTTTTTTATGATAAATAGATTTTACATTTTCTTTATAAAAATGTAAATTTCCCAAATATGGATTTCTAACATATTCTGGGGTTTGTTTATACATTTCTGAATAATAATTATTTAGAACAGCATTCTTACCTAAAAACTTCATTGCTCCTTTATTTATCCTTAGGTGGATGGTATCTCCTGGTATCAAAAAAACCATAGATCGATAAAAATTATTTCCGCCGGAAACCACAGTCATTAACTTTGGTTTTTCAATTGAATTCAAAACCATATATAATGAATCAGAAAAAATCTTTTTATCAACATCTAAATGGGGCCTTCCAAATAAATAAGTGTCATTCATAATACTTAAATATTTAAATGCAGTTATATCATCTGTCGTTCCTGTTATTAATACTTTATTTATTTTAAAATCATTATTTTTAATAACACTATTTGATGTTATAGATTCTTTTTTAGGCAGAGTGTTTTTTTTACAATTTAAAAGTATTAAAATAAAAACTGATAAATAAATAATACTTTTTAATTTCATAATGTATTTTTAAATTTTAAACTAGCAGATTTTAGAAAAACTGGAGTTATAAAAACTCCAGTTAATTTAGAGATTAATTCGGCCAAGTAGAACATGATGAAAATCCACCATTTAAAACACACATATTATCTGCACTAAGTCCGCAATTTAAAGCAGGATATGTAGTGCCATCTTTACATGATACCCAACTATGGGTCCCTCCTTCATCCTCATCATTCATACTTCCCCCAAAAATCTCTTTTTGTTCATTTCTACTCAATACTTTACCAATACTTAAAAATTGTTTTTTCATAATTAATAAAATTAAAAAATTATATTTGCCATGAACATTTAAAGACACTCACAGTTTGTGTCTATTCTTCGCGAGAGAATATTGTTATTTACAAAAATTCAGTTCTAGTAACTACTACTATTTATAAAAAAATAGTTAATTGAAATTGTAAAATATATAAACAATTAAAGTTCATATTAATTACTACTTTTTGTTATTAAATCAAAAACCTTTTCTAAATCATTAGAGCCACTTCCTCTGTAAACAATATTTTGATTATTATCAATTAAAATAGTAGTAGGGAAAAATTTAATATTTAAATCTTTTATTATTCCAATACTGTTTGATCTATTCTGATAGAAATGCTTCCATGTCATATCATTTTCATCAACAAAATCTTTAACTTTTTTTATATCTTTATCAAAAGCAATACTCAAAAAATTAACTTTTTTATGATATTTTTTATGAAATGCCTTTAAATCGGGTATTGATTCTACACAGGGCTTGCACCATGTTCCCCAAAAATCTAATAATGTATATTTTTTATTTTTGGTAAATTCATATAGTTTATTTTTTTCTCCTTTTAGATTATTTAGTTTAAAATTTTTTATTTTTTGTCCCATTCTAAAACCATAGATAGATTTAGCCTTAATCGGTCTTAATATTAAACTTTTAACATCATTTGTTATGCTATCTATTTGAAATATTTGATTCCCCAATTTTATAGAATCTTTTATTTTAAAGGCAAAATTTTCGTTATAAGTAAAGTCTTCTCTGCTGAATTCTAATGTATCCGGTCTTATTAAAATAGTTAAAAACGAGTTATAAAAGCCCTGTATAGCTATATAGTATTTTTGTTGATTAACTTCCATAGATCCAGACCAATAATCTTTTAGTTTAAGAATTATTCTTGATTTTTTTGTAGTTTCATTTTCTGTGTATGAAAATTTATTATTATTTAAAGAAGGGTAAATTATAAACTTACGATTAAAATAATCAATTTTATTATTTTTATAATTCCAATATTGAAAACTAAATATTGGAAGGTTTTTTATTACAGATGAATCTGAAGCATTGATTCTAAATTTTTTATCAAAAAAAATTGATTTATCATCAGAAAAATCTTTATTATTATTCTCATCAAAAATTAAAACTTGATTGTTATTTGTGAATTTTGTAGCAACTAATAGTTGCTTTTGTTTTGGTTTTAAAACTTCTCTAGTACTATCAATTCTTTTTTTTATAAAATTTTCTTTTGAAATAAAACCTTGTTTGTACATTTCAAAATAAAAGTTATTGTAGCTAGTATTCCATGTTGAAATTACAATTGAATCATTTAAGTTTAATCCGCTATTTTTTAGTTGAATAGCATAATATGCAGGTAATTTTTCATTTAATGAAGAAATTTGCCAAGTATCATAATGACTATTAAAAGCAATTTTATCACCTTTAATTAAACTAAGATTAATTTTTAAATTGTTTAATTTATTGTTAGAGTTTGGTGTTCTACAACCAAAAAAAAGAATTAAGATTAATATTTTTAAATTTATTTTCATGTAAATTAATTTAAGAATAATTTTTTCTACAAAAGAACTACCCTTAATAGTTTTGTTATTAAGGGTAGTCCCTAAATAAGCATTAAGCAGCTCTACACATTCTTGTATCATCTCCATCGCACTTACCTGTGAAGCACTCTTGCATAGGACCGCAGTCAGCATTAACATTACATACATTACTACACCAACCACCTTCACCCTCATCGTACATACTTCCACCAAAAACTTGTTTTTGTTCAACTTTACTCAATACTTTACCAATACTTAAAATTGATTTTTTCATAAATAATAAATTTAAAAAAATTATATTTGCCGTGAACATTTAGAGACACTCACAGTTTGTGTCTATTCTTCGCGAAAGAATGTTTTAATCTTTTTTTAATATTTTTTTTATTTCTCTCTCAATAATTTTGTCTTTATTATATCCTTTAAACTCCTTAATCAAAATACCTTTCTTATCTATTAAAAAACTATGAGGTAAACCATGTACACCATACTTATAAAAAATAGGATCTCTCAATCCATTTAGGTTTGATATATTTAGCCATCTAAAACTACTTTTTGAAACGGATTTTTCCCACATTTTATAATCTTCATCTGCCGAATATGATATTATAACTAGATCATTGTATTTTTTATATAATGGTAAAAATTCTTCTTCATTTTGTTTGTGACAAGGTGAGCACCAGCTTGCCATAAAATCAAGTAAAATAATTTTCCCTTTGAAATCTGACAAACGGTGTTTATTCCCTGATAAGTCACTGGCTTCAATGTCTATATAAGGTTTATTTATTTCTATTTTTTTTGAATTAATATAATCTAATATAGTCTGTCCTTGTTTTGTATTTTTAAATTTATCGTTTAATGAGTTATAAAAGTCTTTTAGCCTATCAGTATTTATATAATTTTTTAAACGTATTATTTCATTTAAACTAAAAATAAAGTTTGGTTTTCCAAAAAGTAGGTTGATTTGTTCTTTTCTTATTTTATTCATAATTATTTCTATCTCATAATCTAGTTTTACTCCTTCTTTATATTTTTCAAATGCTTTCTCAGTTTCATTATCAAATTTAGAAGGTAAATTTCGGTAATCAATTAGGAAATCATTTTCAGGGCTTTGAATAAATTTTATAGAACTTTGATTATCAAAATCCCCTATTAAGGTTAAATCGTTTCCATTATACCAAAAATCTTGGTAATAATTATTCTCTCCCATAATTTTAATTATATATAGACCTTCTTCAGCATTCTTAAAATAAAGTTCAAACTTCTCTTTATAAGCAAAAGTGGAATCTATTTTTCTGGGATTATTTTCAAATGTGGCTAATAATATTTTCGTATTGTCTTTTAGGTTTTCAAATTTTACATTAATACTTTTTGCTTTATCAATTTTACAACTTAAAAAAAAAATAAAAAATGATAAATAGGTAACTTTTCTCATAACTTTATCATATAAAATTTTCCTAAGAAATTATTCTTAGGAAAATATATTTATGCCCCAAAACAAACTCCAAATTTCCTATCATTTTTTGTCGTACATTTTCCAGAACAACATTTTTTATTAGTATCTGTTCGACATGTGTCAGAATTACCATAACAAAGGCCTTCATCTCCACCATCATCCATATTACCCCCAAAAACTTGTTTTTGTTCAACTTTACTCAATACTTTACCAATACTTAAAATTTGTTTTTTCATAATTAATAAAATTAAAAAATTATATTTGCCGTGAACATTTAAAGACACTCACAGTTTGTGTCTATTCTTCGCGAGAGAATATTGTTTAAAACTCAAAGTTTTTGCTTTGAGTTTTTTTTATTTTGTTTATGAGTTTTCTATTAAATCTTCCATAAAATAAATTAGATCAGCTTTATTATATTCTTTGGGGTATGATTTACCATTAATTAAAATTTCGGGAGTAAAATTTATATTGTTTTTTAAGCACCAATTCTTTTCTTCTTTTAGAACAGTTTCAAATTTTTCTTTTTCTTTACAATTTCCCCACTTTAAAAACCATTTTTCTCGAGACATACCTCCATAAATATCTGACATCGCAGTTAAACATTCATTTTTATCTCGTGTGTTAATTTCTAATAATCTACTAGTAATTTTTACAACATCACTTTCCAAATCAGATACATTTATATTAAATCGAATAATAATTCTAACTTCATTACAATATTTAGTAATTAAATCTTCAACTATTTTATGAACTGGTTTACAATGGCCACAAAATGGGTTCGTAATCACTATTAATTCAAGTTTCGAGTTTATATTTCCAAAAATAATTTCGTTATCTTCAATGAGTTTTGTTTCTATAGGTTTTGATGTAAATAACAGGTTTTTAAACAAAGTATAATTTCTTTGAAATTTAGTTGCTTTTATTTTTTCTTTTCTTAAACTATTTAACTCTAAAACAAGTGGTTTCAAATAAATCCATAATAAAAAAACAAGACTAAAAGTAAAAACAAAAATAACTACTTCTTCTTTTGTTACTGTAAATAGAAAATTCTTAGATAACAAAACCACAATTGCCTGTAACCATAAAACAGCAACAATAGTTAAGCATAATAAACACCATTTTTTTACAACTACATATTGATAATATATAGAATAGATTGTTATTGGCATTGCTAACAAACTAACACTAAAAGCAATTGATGGATTGATAGCTAAAAATAATGTTAAAAAGAATAAGCCTGTAAAATATAAGAGACTTAAATCACTAAATTTATATCCTTTTATAATTTCTGCACCTTTAGAAGTTAATACAGCATCACAGTCTTTTTTCTCACTATTTCCAGAACAAAACGCATTTCCAATAGCTGTTTCGAGTCCTATTTCTTGTTTTACAATTGCAATACTTATTAATATACCTACTACAGATAATGAACTATATAAATAAGTATAAATACTATCAACCCAATTAAAATATAAGTAAATGAACAATCCCGTTAAAATTGTTAATAATAGAATAGAAATACTTTTATTAAATCTAGTTTTTACAGAAGTTTGTGTCTTATTGCCATTTTTTTCTACAGCTACTATGATACCCGTAAACTTTTCTATAAACTCATCTTTAAGTAAAGAGACTGTTTTTTTTGCTCCATTAAAAATAGATAATTTGCCTTTGCTTTTTCTTACAATTACAAGACTTTTCTTATTATTGTCATTTATCTGAGCTAGAAAACAAGTAGGTAATTCCTTTAGCGCCTCTGAACTCGATGGTACTTGTGCTGCAACATTCTCTATATTGAAGTGATTTAACACCCCAGTTATTGCATGCAAACTTGGATAAGATGGGTGACTCTTTATTTGAAATTCTAATTCCTTTTTATCATAAAGAATCCCATTTTCCTTTAGAAGTTTAATAACGATTTGTGATAGTTGTTTTTTCAATGCTTACACTTTTTGATGCACAAGTTTACCTTTTAAAAACCTTACATCAAAAAAACAATAACAAGCATTTATAAATAAAGGTTACTTTTTTATAAATTCAAATAGTCAACAAAACAACCTATATCACTTACTTTCAATACCATAAATCTTTTAAAGTTAAATTTTAAAATAGAAAATGTAAAATTTCAATGAAAACTGAAATATTTAATTATTTTTGATAGGCTTTACTATTTAATGTAAATTGTACATCGTTAAATCTTTAAAAAATAGCACAATTCCTAGCAAATAAAATGCCCTCAAAAAAAAGTACTTATAAAGTTTTAGACGATTATTGCTTAAGAACCCCTTTATATGATCTATCGTTCTTCGATAGCATTTTTAAAAGTAAATCAATAGACTTTAGAAAAATTTTAAAAGATAAAGTTTTAAGAGAGGCTATATATTTAGGTTCACCAGATTTATACGAACAAATAGAAAATTGGGAAAATGATAGATTATTTAAGGAGAAAAAAGTAGATAAATTACAAATTTCAGTACTAAAATATTGCATAAGAATAGCTACAAGATGTACACCTTTTGGTTTATTTGCCTCATGTTACTATGGTACATTTAACCACCAATCATCAATTAACATTGGTGGTTATAAACAGAAAAATAGAGTTTCTGCTTTTGATTATACTTTTCTTACCGAAATAAAACAATATATACTTAGTGACATAGATATAAGAAAAAACCTAAGGTTTTTTCCAAATTCTTCACTTTATAAGATAGGTAATGATTATAGATATATTGAATATAAAATTCATAAGGGTAAAAGAACATATACATTAGAAGGCATTAAAAAATCTGATTATCTAGAAAAAATAATTAATTATTCTAAAAAAGGAAAATCACTAATTCAGCTTACGGAGTTATTATCTAACGATGATATAGCCAATGAAGATGTTGAAAATTATATAAATGAACTAATAGATTCACAAATCTTAGTATCTGAATTAGAAATAACAATAACAGGAAGTGATTTTCTTAATGTACTGCTATCCAAACTTAAGAACATACCAAATGCTTCAGAAATAAGTAAAAATTTAAAAAATTTAGAAGAAACTTTAAAAAGAATAGATAAAGGTTTTGGAAACGATATAGTAGTTTATAAAGATATTTATAAAAGGATAAAAAACTACGTACCTTCAATCAATGAAAAGTACCTAATTCAAACTGATTTACTTGGAAAACCAATTTTAAATTCTTTGAATAGTAATATTCAGAAAAAATTAAAAAATGTATTTATGTTTTTTAATAAAATCACACTGTCAGCTGTCAACCCAAGAATAGTAGCATTCAAAAAAAGATTTATAGAAAGATATGGAGATGAAGAAATACCGCTCAATTTTGCTTTAGATTTTGAGACAGGTTTAGGATATGGTAACAAAAATGTTATCAACTCTTCTATATTATCAAATCTCTACAATATAAATAGTAATAAAAAACGATACGAGAGAGTAATATGGACAGATTTTGATACTATTATTTCAGAAAAATTAGAAAACGCCTATAAGAATGGAAAATACATCATCAATCTTTCAAGAAAAGATATAAAAGATTTACCACAAAATAATAATGACTTGCCAGATACATTAGCAGGAATAGCAGAATTGTATAAATCTGAAAATGAAAATACAATTTTTATTAAAAATTTTAGCGGTAGTAGTAGTAATAACTTACTGGGTAGATTTGGTAATGATAATAAAGAAATTAAAAATATCATAAGCAAAGTAACAGCTATAGAAAATAACCTTCAAAAAGAAGATGTACTTGCTGAAATTGTTCATTTACCTGAGTCAAGAACTGGTAATATTCTCAAAAGAACGAATAACAGAAATTACGAAATTCCTTACTTGGCGAAATCAAATCTACCAATGGAAAATCAAATTCCATTAAATGATATTTATATATCTATAAAGAATGATGAAATAAAACTCAAATCAAAAAAGCTTGATAAATACATTCAACCAAGATTAGGAAATGCCCATAACTTTTCGAACACAAGGCTACCTATTTACTTATTCTTATGCGAGTTACAGTCTCAAAACAAAAGACCTGGCATTGGATTTGGCTGGAATAATATCTTTTTAAAAAACAAATTTCTACCAAGAGTTGTCTTTGAAGATGTAATAGTATCAAAGGCAAGGTGGAAAATTAATACCAAAGACTTTATGAAAATTACAAGTAATAGCAATAAAAAGTTTTTAAAACACTGGAAAATAGAAAACAAAATTCCTGATTTGGTGGAAATGGTAGAAGGTGACAATAAACTTTCATTTGATTTAACATCGCAAATAAGTTTAAAGGTTCTAGTCGATGCTTGCAAAACAAAAGAATATTTCATATTAGAAGAATTTTTGTTTAGTAGTAATGAATTAGTAAAAGATAATGAAGGTAAATCATATTCTAATCAATTCATATTTTCATTTTATAAAGAAGAAGTAGATGCATAAAACAGCAAATATGAAAAGTATTTTTAAGCCGGGCAGTGAGTGGCTCTATATAAAAATATATTGTGGAGTTTATGCAAGTGATGAAATATTAGTATCCAAAATAAAACCAATAGCCGAAATTCTTAAAAAAGAAAATAAAATTACACATTGGTTTTTTATTAGGTATTCTGATCCAGAAAACCACTTGAGAATACGTTTCCATATTTCTGATAAAAAAAATATTTCAAAAATAATAGAAGCTATAAACAAAGCATTAAATTTTTATTTTATAAATAAAATAATATGGAAAATTTCACTTGATACATATGTCCGTGAACTAGAAAGATATGGTTTTAATACAATTGAAGAGGCTGAATATTTTTTTTATTACGACAGTAAACAAGTATTAAACATTTTAGAAACAAATACACTTGAAAAAAGTAAATTTATAATGATATTTAGTTGGATTGAAATAATAATGTCCCAGTTTAAATTTAAAGATGAAGCGTTAATTTCTTTTTTAGATATAAATCAAAAAAAATTTAAAAATGAATTTAACGTAAATTATAAATCTAAAAAAGAATTAGGAATTAAATACAATGATTTGATTAAAAATATATCTGATAAAGAATACTCTTTTTTTTCTGAAAAGGATAATATTTTATTTATCATAAGTTCTTTAAGAAATAAATTGTCAGATTATGAAAAAGAAAAACAAGTTTTAGCTAGTTTAATTCATATGTCAATAAATAGACTTTTCTTAAATAATCAACGTCTATATGAAATGGTTCTTTATGATTTTTTATATAAAAAAATTAAAACAAAATTTATAAGATATGGTAAAATATAAAAATATTATATCAGTTTTTATTATTATAATTTTCACTCAGTTTTCTTATGGTCAAAAAGTTACATCTGACAAATTATTTGAATCATATCAAAATGCTGAAACAAAAGAAAGTAAAATTAAATATGTAGTAGCTTTTCTAAAACAATCAAAAAAAGAAAAAAACAATCAAAAAATACTTGCTGGATATTATATTCTTTCTAATCTATTTGATAATGATAAAAAATTATCATATTTAGATAGTATTATTAATATCACAAAATTTAACCCCACTAAGCATCAACCTTCAATTGCATATAATGCAAAAGCCATTTATTTACAAAAAAAAGGCGAATATGAAAAGGCAATAGACAATTATATTTTATCAAATAAATTTGCTACATCTACCAATAGTGAGGATTTGCACTTTTTAAATAATTTTAACTTGGGCACAATAAAAAGAATTATTGGTGAATACCATGAAAGTTTAAAACTTTTTAGAAAGTGTTTTATTTTTACTAAAAAATCATCAAATTCTGGCTATGATAGTAATCATTTAAAAACAATAATTTCTTTATCAAATGTACATTATGAATTAAAAAATATAGATTCTGCAACATACTACAACAAGTTAGGAATTTCAATAGCTAATAAGTACAAAAAACTATCAAAATATCATCATCTAGGTTTAAGTCAAGGAATTATTCACTTCATTAATGATGAAGAAAAAATAGCTCTTGACAGTATCAATAAACATAAAAACTATTTTATTATAAAGAATGATTCAGCAAATTTATCTTATGCATACTTTTATTTAGCAAAGATTTATGCTAATAAAGGACTTACTAAAAAAGCTGTAAATCATCATAAAAAAATAGATTCTTTACTAAGTTTTAAAAAAGATTTAACTCCCAAATTTAGAGATTCTTATATTTTTTTAATCAATCATTATAAAAAAGAAAACGATCTTAAAAATCAGCTTTTGTATATAAAAAGATTAATGGAGTTTGATAGTATTTTAAATTCTAAAACCAATTATTTAAATAAAGTAATTTTTAAAGAATATGATATTCCAAAGTTAAAATTAGAGAAAGAAAATATTAAAAAAGAAATGGCGCAAAAATCTGTTTCTTTTAAAAAGACTATTTATGTGATTTCTTTTCTTTTATTGTTGGCAATTATTTTTTTAATATATCAATATCAAAAAAGAAAAATTTATAAGGAAAGATTTTATAAGATTATTGAAGAAAAAAAGACTGATGAATTAGTTATAACAAATGATGTTAACACACAACTTGATATTCCATCTGATGTAATTGAAAACATTTTACATAAATTAATTGTTTTTGAGAAAGAAAAATTGTTTTTGAGAAAAAATATCACGTTAAATTCTTTAGCAAAAGAACTAAATACCAATACTGCCTATTTATCTAAAGTAATTAATCATTATAAAAAAGAAAAATTTTCTACTTATTTAAACAATTTAAAAATTGAACATATAGTTGATGAAATCAAAAAGAACCCTATATTAAAAAAATTCACAATAAAAGCTATAGCAGAAGAAGCGTATTTCAATAATCCAGACTCTTTTTCTAAAGCCTTTTATAAATTAAAAGGCATAAAACCCTCTTATTTTTTTAAAGAATTTAATGATTTAGATAAAAAATAATTAACCGAAATTTATAAATTCAGGCTAATTTCAAATAAAATTTGTGACGGATATAAAAATTTAAGTATTGCTTTGTTTCATTAATATTTAAACTTTAAACAATGAGAAAACATAAATTAAAACTTGAAAAATTTACAATTTCTAAATTAGAGAATCAACATAAGATTTTTGGAGGCACTGATAATGACGGTACAGTAAACACTCAAACACAACCTCTTAAATGTATTCAAACTTCAGAAAAGTTTGTCGTTGTAAAAGAGGACGAGGGAACAGATTAAAACTTATAAGAGGACTCTTTTTAAATGCCTTTTTATAAATTTACCATATGAAATATTTAATTTTATTTCTTATTATCATTTCCTTTGGTTGTAGTTCAAATGAAAGCTTATCACCTATAGTAAAAAACAGAGCTATCGATTCCTTATTAATTAATCATAAGGTAAATACAATTCCTAAAAATTGGGAGTTTAAAGATGCAATATTAGATACTTTACCTGGTATAAGTTTATACAGAGCTTATGATAGTATATTAAATAATAAAGAAGGCAAACCTGTAATTGTTGCTCTTATAGATATGACAGTTGAAATAAATCATCAAGGTCTAAAAAACAATATTTGGGAAAATAGTGATGAAAAAGTAAATGGCCTTGATGATGATGATAATGGTTACATAGATGATATTAATGGATGGAATTTTTTAGGAAATAACAAGGGACAAAATAATGAGTTTGTAAATTATGAATATACTAGAATTATAAAGAAATTTAATTCAAAATTTAAAAAATCAAATTACATTTTTAAATCTAAATTAGACTCTTTAGAATATCAAATTTATCAAAAAGCCGTAAAAAAGTTTAATTCAAGATTAAAATTTGCTAAAGAAGATTTAGAATATATAAATATGGTTAGTAAAAGTAAAAATGATGCTGAAAAATTAATTGCTAACTATATTAATACTAGTTACACTTTAGAAAATTTAGATAGTCTAAAAAAAATTTATCCAAACAATAACAAACTACAAAGTGCAATTCTTAGAAAGTCAAATTTTATAAAGCATGGATATTCTGATGAATATGTAAGTAGATATAAACTAAAAGCTAATGAAAGAATTGATAAACTTCTCAATTTAGATTATAACGACAGAGTTATTCAAAAAGATAATCCTGAAAATTTAAATGATTATGAGTACGGTTCTTATCAATTTAATCAAAATACAACATTTTTAGATCATGGCACATTAATGGCAGGTATAATAAGTAAGGTTGGTTTCAAAAATGAGATTAAAATTATGCCTCTAACAATATCTGCATATGGTGATGAACATGATAAAGATATTGCTTTGGCAATAAGATATGCTGTAAATAATGGTGCAAAAGTCATTAATATGAGTTTTGCAAAAGAGTTTTCACTTCATTTAGATTGGGTTTTAGAAGCAATTCAATATGCTAATGCAAATAATGTCTTAATAGTAAGTGCCGCTTCAAATGATAAGTACAATTTAGACCTTCATGAAAATTCAAAATTCCCAAATGATCATACCACTTTTAATGATATTGAAGTTTCTAATAATTTTTTAAGTATTGGTTCTAGTGGTTATAGATTTAAAAATTATTTAAAATCATCCTTTAGTAATTATGGAATAAAAGAAGTAGATGTTTTCGCTCCAGGAGAAAAGATTCATACAACTTTTCCAAATAACAATTTCGACGTTTCTTATGGAGGCACTTCATCAGCTTCTGCCTTAATTTCTGGCGCAGCTGCTCTACTTTATTCCTATTATCCAAACCTTTCAGTTTCCCAAATAAAAGAAATTATTATGCATACCGGTTTAGAATTCGATGTTAAGGTTAAAACTCCAACAAAAGAAGATAAAAAAAAGATGACTCCTTTCAATAAGCTCTCTAAATCTGGTAAAATAGTTAACATTTACAATGCAATAGTTAGCGCAGAAAAAAAAATATTTAAGAAATAAAAAATTTAAAATATACTTATCAAAATCATATCAAAATTAACTTGATAAATTTTTAAAACTGTAGTTTGTAAAAATACTTTTTGTTGGTTATGTTTTTTTTTACAAATATAGCTTTAATAACTTATGAATATATTTAACTTTTTACTTGAAAATTATAAAAATCAACAAAAGCTAAACCTAGAAAATAAGACTTCAGAAATAAATAGATTAAAAGCTCAAATTAATGAATCTCAATTATTATTAACTATTTTAAAAGAAAAAATCAGAACAAATAGTTTTAAAAGTCAAAAAGATGAAATTTATTTTTTCAAAATTATAAAACCCAATATCTATGCCGACTTCATTTTTTTTAATGACAAGTTAAAATATCAAGTTAGCAAACCAAACACAACAAATTCCATTCTCAAAAACTATTTAAAAAGTGAACTAAAAAAGCTGGAGTCAAAGAAACGAAAAAACCTAAAATTCTATCAATACTACAAACATAATAGCACTTTTTTAGATCATTTTTATTTTCTTCGAGAAAACAAACAACTAGAATTGTTTTCATCTGATATTTCAATTTATCTAGATTCTGAATTTTACACTAGTCATGATACTTTGGCTGCCGAAGTAATTGCATATGATTTATTAACTAACTTCTATAAACAAGAAATAAATAAACTTAAAAACATTTCTTCTGGTAAATTCGATGATCATAAAAAAATGACTAAAAGCCCTTTAAATTGGACAGCTTCTAAAACAGATTTAATTGAATTAGTGTATGCTTTAAAAGTATCTGGTGCAATAAATACAGGTAATATTAATACTAAAGAATTAGTAACTGTTTTTTCTTCATTATTTAATATTGAGGTTTCCAATTACTATAAAACCTATTCAGAGATTAAAAATAGAAGTAATGAAAGAACTAAATTTCTAAAAAAATTAACTGAAGATTTTCAAGCAAAATTAGAATACGATGATGGCATCTAAACACGTAACCTCTTCGTAACTCCAAAAACAATATTTTAAGAATAACAAAAAGTCATTTGTTACCAAAAAGTAGCAAAAAACAAGAAAATAGCACTACATAAAGGTAAATAAAAACTTTTCGTAGTTACTTTCAACTACCGAAATCAATCTAAAAATTCTTCTGAAGTTTGCCAACGAAAGTCAAATCAATAAGAAGAAGTTACTAATAATGTTGGGGGACATTCAGTAGCTTCTTCTTTTAAAAATCGTTTACAAATGCCAACATCAATTATCACTACAGAAGATTTAAGAGAATTCAAAGAAGAATTATTAGAAGACATCAAAGCAATGATCAATCATCAATCTGGTTTTGCTCCTAAAAAATGGTTAAAATCTCCTGAAGTCAGAGATTTATTAAGCATCTCTCCAGGAACTTTACAAAACTTAAGAATAAATGGGACACTTCCCTATTCTAAAGTTGGTGGTGTAATCTATTACGATTATGAAGAAATTCAAAAAGTTATGGAAGAAAATCGTGTTCATAATAAGTTTTAAATAACTAATAAAAGCCTCTCCTTTGGAGAGGTTGGAGAGGATTATGCAAAACGTAAACTACATAAAACACCTAAAAGGAGTTTTCTTTCAATTCTCCAAAGACAATCGTTTAAATCCAACACACATCAGTCTATACATAGCGCTATTTCAAATTTGGAATAGCAATCGATTTTTAGAAGAATTCTATATCAATCGTGAAGAGGTAATGCGTTTTTCTAAAATTGGTTCTAAATCAACTTATCATAAGTGTATTAAAGAATTAAGTCATTGGGAATACATTATTTATTTCCCTTCACACAATCCATATAAAGGCAGTAAAATTAAGATGTTCAAATTCGAGACAAGTACTGGACAAGCTCTGGTACACAACAATACCAATATCGAGACAAGCTGTGGACAAGCACTGGTATCTATTAATAAACATATACAAACTAATAGAAACAATAAAAACATTTATAAACTTGACGAGCCAAAAAACGAAAAAGAAGTTATTCATTTTTTCAAAAAAGAAAATTGGCCAGAAATAGAAGCACAAAAATTTTACAATCACTATCAAGGAATTGGCTGGAGAGTTGGTGGCAAAACAAAAATTGTCAATTGGCAAGCAACAGCTAAAAATTGGATGATAAAATCCGAAGAAATAAAAAATAAAGAAAAGCAAAAATCAGTTAGCCAAAATCAAGACAACCTAAAGACCAGTAAAAATAAAAATTACAACGAACCTTTATGATTAAAATACAACCACATATCATTCAAGAAGGAAGTGTGCAATTTCAATTGGGTGAACAAATGGGAAATCAAATAATATACGATTTTCAAAAAATGTTAATCTATTTAGAAGCAAAAGGTAAATTATTGTTTGGTAAGAATTTCAAAATTTATACTGAAGATGAAGCAATTCTCTATAAACTATGTATTTATTTTATTCGTGATTTTGAAACCTGCAGAAAATTAGGCATAGATCCCAACAAAGGAATATTATTATCTGGTCCTGTTGGTTGTGGTAAAACCAGTTTGATGCAATTATTACCGTTTATTGTACCTCATCAAAATCAACATAGTCTAATCCCTGCAAGAAATATCACGTTTAGTTTTAATAAAAGTGGTTTTAAAATTATTGAAGATTATGGTAATAATGGTTTCTATTGTTTTGATGATTTAGGTGTAGAAACTACAGGAAGACATTTTGGTAAAGATTGCAATGTTATGGGAGAAATACTCTTATCTCGTTACGATTTATTCTTAAAAAATAAAACAAGAACACATGCAACTACCAATTTAAATGCACAAGAATTAGAAAACAGATATGGGAATCGAGTACGTTCTAGAATGCGTGAATTATTTAATTTAATTGCTTTTGATAAAGAAAGTATGGATAAGCGAAAATAAAGGCAACACCGACTCAATATCGATAAAAGTGTAACACAAAGACTAAAAACCAAACAATTTTAATAGATTTGTGAATAGCAATAATTTTATGTTAAGTATCAACGAAATAAAATCACTTATAAATTCAGGAGAAGGCTTTAACCTTGAATTT
>QGCY01000110.1_pt1 | contig 18759 bp, 24 predicted proteins | sample 4708041 | NCBI WGS metagenome assembly QGCY01 (sample SAMN08941164, study PRJNA450518) | Sediment metagenome, whole genome shotgun sequencing project. | biome: grassland soil; feature: grassland; material: soil; isolation source: soil 14 days enrichment with methanethiol and mixed carbon source ... | reverse complement strand
GGTTGAGAGAAACGCTGGCGCTGTTTGCAGATCTTCGCGCCAACACCCCACGGGCGGGCCGCACACGCAATGAAGACCTGTCAATCGCCGCCACGTTGATCCTGAATGCGACAGGCGAGGGCTCGGAAGACCAGCTATCTGCCGCCGTGCAGGCATTGCGCCGGTTTGATGGTCTTATCGCACGCTCGGTTCTCGACAATGACGCTATGGCGAACCTCATGCGAGCCGAGGCTGCCCTCTATGCGGACATTCTATCGGAAAGCGTTTCGGATCTTCGCCGTTCCATTCAATCTGATGACCATAAAATCTTCAATCGGGCGCGATCGGACCGCTATTACCGCACTGTGGGAAAGATTTACGCCGTCGGGACGCTGGTGAATGCGGTGCAATCTCATGACATTGTCCAACCCGGTTTCCGCGATGCCCATGAAAAAGCCCGAGACGCGTTAGCGCGCGCCTTTGCGCCGCGACCGCTCGTTGTTTCAAATCCTGAACCCGGCGACTTCTCTCTCGGCGGAAATGATATGATGACGCTCGCCTATCTGATGGAAGATGCCATCTTCGCGCTGCGCGAGATGGAAGCGGTTCTGGAAGAAAATCACCTAGCCAGCTCAACAGATATCCGTGACAGGAGTTGATTTAGAGCCAATAGACCTCCATTTCATGGCTCGACAAGGAGTCTCAAATGTTCATTCAGACTGAAGCCACCCCGAATCCCGACACGCTGAAATTTCTACCGGGAAAAGCGGTACTGGAAGATGGCGTGCGTGACTTCGCAAATGCTGAGGAAGGCGAGGTCTCACCGCTCGCTACACGCCTGTTCGACGTTCAGGGCGTCGCGCGCGTCTTTCTTGGCGCAGATTTTGTGTCGGTCACCAAGACCGCCGAATCCGACTGGCGCCATGTAAAAACCATGACACTCGCCGCCATCATGGATCATTTCATGTCCGGCATGCCCGTAATCGATGAAGCAGCCGACCAGGCCGCCGTCAGCGAAGAGATCGTCTATGAAGGCGACACGGCAGAGATTGTGGAGGAAATCAAGCAACTGATCGAAACACGTGTTCGCCCTGCTGTTGCTCAGGATGGCGGTGACATTGTGTTTGATCGTTTCGATCCGGAAACCGGTGTTGTAACCCTTCACATGCGCGGCGCATGCGCCGGCTGCCCGTCATCCACAATGACCCTAAAACAAGGCATTGAGAACATGATGCGCCACTATGTTCCGGAAGTAACTGCCGTCGAGCAGTCTCTCGGTTAAACAGGAAATCTGACATGTCATCTCAACTCCCTGCGGAAAGTCTGGACCAGATCTTCCGCGACGCCCGCACCCATAATGACTGGACCGACAAAGACGTCGAAGAAGCGCTGATCCGCGGCACATACGATCTGATGAAGTTCGGCCCGACCAGCGCGAATTGTTGTCCGGCACGTTTTGTCTTCATCCGTTCCGAAGAAGCCAAGCAGCGCCTCGCTCCTTTCATGAGCGAAGGCAATCGCGAGAAAACGCTGAAAGCGCCATGGACCGTGATCATCGCGCACGATCTGAATTTCCCAGAGAAAATTCCAGAACTTTTCCCGCACAATCCGGACGCAAAAGACTGGTTCAAAGATCCGCAAAATCGCGCTGAAACCGCATTCCGCAATGGCACGCTGCAAGGCGCCTACTTCATGCTGGCGGCTCGCTCTATGGGCCTTGATTGCGGGCCAATGTCCGGCTTTGACCGCGGCGGCGTTGATAAGGAATTCTTCCAGTCCAATCCGGAAACGGAACAATGGACGGCGAATTTCATCTGTAGCCTCGGCTATGGCAATGCAGATGCGCTCTTCCCGCGTTCGCCGCGATTGGCGTTTGAAGACGCCTGTCAGATTCTCTGACCCTCAATGAGCCTTAGCCTCGGCATACATACGGCTGGTCCGTTCTGCGGCGTAGCGCTTCTCGATGGCGACACGCTTTTAGCATTTCGCGAAGAAAAGATGCGCCGCGGCCACGACCAGTTTCTGCCGGGGCTGGTTCAATCGGTTCTCGATGAAACCGGCATAGCCATGGGTGCGATAGACCGGTTTTCGGTTTGCGTCGGCCCGGGCAGCTTTACCGGCATTCGCATTGGTGTTGCCTTTGCGCGCGGTCTTGCGCTCGCAAATGGTACACAGGCGTTCGGCATCACAAGCCTTGAAGCTCTGGTGAGCACGCCTCAGGACCGGCCGGTTCTGGCGCTTATCCCCGCCAAACTAAGACCTCCGGATCAGACCTTCTGGGCCCAACGCCTTCAGGGAACAGAGCGTTCCGAACCGTTCGAACTGAGCGCAAACGATCTGACGGAATATGTCAGTTCAGATATTTCGGTTATCTGCACGCCGGATGCTGTCGACACCATTCGAAACTTTTTGCCGGACCCGTCTCTGGATGTACGCGAGATTACGGCTAAAGGTGTTCCGTGCTGGGCTAACCTTATCCGTCCTGATGACATCCGCGCACCAAGCCCGCTTTATGTAAGAGATCCGGATGCCATTCCCGCCAAGTCTCCGCTTCTCTGAACTTAAAACGCTATCTGCAGCAGAGCTCTCAGAGCTCGCAAACCTGCAGGCCGAGTGTCTGGACGAAGCATGGTCGAACGAAACTCTGACCTCAATGATACAATCCCAGTCTGCATTCGGGCTCTGCGTGTTTGATAGCGAGACATGCGTCGGGTTTACGGTCTATCTGCCCGGCGTTGATGATTGCGAGCTTCTATCTATTGCGACAGCGCTCGCCCTGCGCGGCGAGGGGCTGGCAAAACATATGCTCAATGAAGGCGAAAAGACCGCGCGCGCAGCAGGCTTTAACCGAATTCTTCTTGAAGTCGCTGACGACAATCTGGCGGCGCGTGCCCTATATGAAAGACAAGGCTTTTCAGAAGATGGCCGTCGCAAAGGCTATTACGCCCGCGCGAATGCGCTGGCCAGAAACGCAATTCTCATGTCAAAGCCTATCAAATAGGTCAGGATACTGGACCTCGCGCACCAATATGGTCATAAGAGATTTACTATCAGGAAGGTGACTATGAGCAGGATCGAAAAACTCTGCCAGGAAAACGGGCTCAGACTTACAGAACAGCGCCGCGTTATTGCGCGCATTCTGTCAGAAGCTGATGACCACCCCGATGCGGAGGAACTTCACCGCCGCGCAGCCGGTGTGGACCGGAACATCTCGCTTGCCACTGTCTACCGTACTGTGAAGCTGTTTGAAGAAGCTGGCATAATTGAGCGCCATGACTTCCGCGACGGCCGTTCGCGCTTCGAAGAAGCCACTGATGATCACCATGACCATTTGATCGATGTACGCACCGGCGACGTGATCGAGTTCGTCAATGAAGAGATTGAGCGGCTGCAAGTTGAGATCGCACGTAAACTGGGGTACAAGCTCGTCGACCACCGTCTGGAACTTTACGGAGTTCCGCTGGACGACTCCGAAAAATCCTGACTGAACGAGCGAAAATGAACGCGGCGACCAAACGCCTCTTTATCAAAACCTATGGCTGCCAGATGAACGTCTATGATTCCGAACGGATGAAAGACGTGCTTGCACCATTGGGCTATGTGACCACCGAAACAGCAGACGATGCCGATCTGGTGCTTCTGAACACGTGTCACATCCGTGAAAAGGCAACCGAAAAGGTTTTCTCCGAACTTGGCCAGCTAAAGCGCCTGAAGCAGAAGTCTGGCGGCAAAATGCTGCTAGGCGTGACAGGCTGCGTCGCTCAGGCTGAGGGCGAAGAGATTATGCGTCGCCAGCCTGCTGTCGATCTCGTGCTCGGCCCGCAAGCCTATCACAAGCTCCCGGAAATGATTGCACGCGTTCACCGCGCAGCAAACGAGCGTCTTGAGACCGACTTTGACGTCGAAGAAAAGTTCGATGCACTACCGCTGGATCGACAGGTCGACGGACCATCAGCGTTCCTCTCTGTTCAGGAAGGTTGCGATAAATTCTGTACATTCTGCGTTGTGCCATACACACGCGGCGCGGAATTTTCACGCAATGTCGACGCAATCGTCGCCGAGGCACGTGCGCTCGTGCACAAGGGTGTGCGCGAAATCAATCTGCTTGGCCAGAACGTCAACGCGTATCACGGCGATGCGCCTGTCCTTGAGGGCGGCGACAGCTGGACACTCGGAAAGCTCATCCGACATCTTGCCAAAATTGACGGGCTGGATCGTATCCGTTTCACCACGTCTCACCCGCGCGATATGGATGATGACCTGATCGAAGCGTTTGGCGACACAGAAAAGCTGATGCCTTACCTGCATCTTCCAATTCAGGCTGGCTCTGATGCCATTTTGAAAGCGATGAACCGCGGCCATACGGCTGAGCGCTATATCGAGATCATTGATCGTCTGCGGAAAATCCGCCCTGATATGGCGATTACGTCCGACTTCATCGTGGGCTTCCCGGGTGAGCGAGACGAAGATTTCGAAGACACGATGAAACTGGTTGAGCGCATTGATTATGCAGCGGCCTATTCCTTCAAATATTCGCGCCGTCCGGGCACGCCAGCGGCTGACATGTTCAGCCAGGTGCCGGAAGAGGTGAAAGACGAACGTCTGCAACGCCTTCAAACCCTGCTTCGCGAGCAACAGACACGGTTCAACCAGTCCCAGATTGGAACGACTCTGCCAGTTCTCGTCACAGGCAAAGCCCGCAATGAGGGTCAGATGGCAGGACGTACGCCTTATCTTCAGGCCACACACTTTGAATGTTCTGAAGACCTGACCGGCCAGATTGTGAATGTGACCATGGATGCAGCAACGCTGAACTCTGTTGGCGGACATCTGGCATCCAAAGTGGAGCCAGTCGCTTGAGCCTGCCTCCGCGCTCGCCCGCATCTCCGATAAGTCGGATTTTCGCGGTCTCAGACACAGAAACCCTGCAAACGCTTTGCGGGCCACACCACCGTAATCTGGAACGGCTTGAACAGCGCCTGGAAGACTATCAGCTTCGCGCCGAAAGTCAGGGCGGTGGCATAATGCTGTTTGGCCTCGCTGAAGGCGTCTCCATCGCTGAATTTGCGCTGGGCGCATACCTTCAGAAAGTTACATCCGGCACAGCACCGGGCGAGCTGGAATTTGATGGCGCAATCAATGGCGCGCTATCCCGTCTGATGCAGTCGGCCGGCCCAATCAAAGGTCTGAAGGTAAAAGTACAGGCGCAAACCGCCGGCCAGACAGCCTATCTCTCTGCCTTGCAAAATGAAGAGGCCGGCCTCGTCTTCGGCGTTGGCCCAGCTGGTACAGGCAAGACCTTCCTCGCCGTGGCTATTGGTGCGGCCGAACTGGCAACAGGCCGACGTGACCGCCTGATCGTGGCACGACCGGCTGTTGAAGCTGGCGAAAAACTAGGCTTCCTGCCAGGCGATCTGGAAGACAAAGTCGACCCTTACATGCTGCCGATCTGGGATTCACTGCGTGAGCTTTTCGGGCAGGAACAACTCGACCGTCGCCGCCTTCGCGGTGAAATCGAAGTCGCACCACTCGCCTTCATGCGTGGTCGTACGCTCAAAAACGCGTTCGTCATTATCGACGAAGCGCAGAACGCGACCATTCCACAGATGAAGATGGTGCTGACCCGCCTTGGCCGAAATTCGCGCATGGTGGTGACAGGCGATCCATCTCAGGTCGACCTGCCAAGCAAACAGCCATCCGGTCTTCGCCACGCGCTGAATATTCTCAAAGGCGTGGATGGCGTGCGTCAGATGTATCTGTCGCGTAGCGATGTCGTGCGTCACGACCTCGTCTCACGCATTGTTGATGCCTATGACAGGGCCGAGAAACAGTCACCTCCGGACGAGCAGGCAAATGATCGCTGATCTTCCGGAGATCGATCTGCGCATTGACGCAGACAACTGGTTATCCGACGGCGATGAAGCCCGGCTTCTTTCACTTGCACAACTCGCTATGGCAGCCGCCGCAAAGCACACACGTGGCGGGCGCGTTGACCTTCTGCTGACCGATGACAACGCCATGCAGGTTCTGAACCGTGACTGGCGCCAAAAGGACAAACCGACTGATGTTTTGTCCTTCCCATCTGACGATGACGCATTTGAAGACGGATTTTTAGGTGACATCGCCCTTGGATACGGGGTGGTGCATGCCGATATGGACAAACTCGAACGCCCATTTGACGCGCATTACAGTCATCTTCTTATTCATGGATATCTCCACTTGCTGGGATTTGATCATGAAACCGAAGACGATGCTGCAGAAATGGAACCGCTCGAAACCAAAATTCTTGCAGAGCTGGGTTATCCTGACCCATACTGCCTGAACACCGAAACTTGAGGATATCGTCCAAGTGGACACGTCAGAACCATCGCCCAGTCAGGGTTTGATTTCTAAACTCGCTACGGCCCTGTCTCGAAACTCCGCGCCAGCGCATGAGGTTGCCACCTCATCCGAGACGACTTCTACGCCATCCCCTGCTGAAATCCGCCTGCGCCTCGCTGAATTCGAGCGTATGCGCATTGATGACGTTATGATCCCGCGCGCAGAGATTGTTGCCGTGGAAGAGCAGACGACTTTACCGGATCTCGTCCGCTTATTTGCTGACACCACGCACTCCCGTCTGCCGGTTTATCGCGAAACGCTGGATGACCCGATAGGTCTTGTTCACATCAAGGACCTTGTTTCTGTTCTGGCGGACCAGTCAGACGGTGAGGAAACAGATGCCTTGCGCCCGCTGACCGGTCTGCGCCGTGAAATTCTCTATGTTCCACCGAGCATGCGTCTTCGTGACCTGCTGGTGAAAATGCAGTCCACCCGCATTCACCTTGCTCTCGTTGTAGATGAATACGGTGGCACCGATGGTCTCGTGTCTCTTGAAGATCTCGTGGAACAGATTGTTGGCGAGATTGAAGACGAGCACGATGACGACGCGCCGCTGATCACTGCAAAAGGCCGCGGTATCTTCGAAGCAGATGCACGCGCCGAAATCGACGACTTCCTGGAAGATTCCGGTTTCGATATGTCTCTGTCTGAATACGAAGACGAAATCGACACGCTGGGCGGTGTTGTGTTCGCAATCGCAGGCCGAGTGCCTCAGCGAGGTGAGATCATTCGCCACCCGAATGGGGTGGATATGGAGATCATCGATGCAGACACGCGCAGAATTCGTCGTATCCGTGTGCGTTGCCCTGTTGATACCGCGCCCAAATCCGGCAATTCAATCGGTTACGATATCTAACGCCATGCGCCGGAGACCAGCTTTTGGACCGCTCTGAATCCTTTTCTGTCGGAACACTCCACGCGGCAATTGCAGGTCTCTCTCCCTTAAAAGCTTTCATGCTCTCGCTCGTCTGCGGGATTCTGACTGTTTTTGCGTTTGCGCCCTTTTATTTCTGGCCCGTTTTCATTCTGGTGATCAGTTTGCTGGTCTGGCTGGTTGATGGCGCTCGCACGCGCGGGAAGTGGGGTAAGGCGGTCTTCATGCGCGGTTGGGCGTACGGCATCGGCTTTACGCTCGCCAGCATGCACTGGACCGCTCAGCCTTTCCTCGTGAACCCCGAGCAGCATCTGGCCTTTATCTGGATGCCGCTGATACTGCTTCCAGCTGGCCTGGGGCTTTTTTTCGGTCTTGGAACACTGCTGGCAGGCCGGTTCTGGAGCCGCACACCGGCGCGCATATTCGCTTTTGCAACGGCGCTCGCCTTCACCGAACTTCTTCGTGGAACTGTGTTTGGCGGTTTTCCATGGAACTGGTCCGGCATGATCTGGGAGCCGGGCTCACCTGTCTCTCAAATGGCGTCATTGTTTGGTCTCTGGGGCCTGTCTGCCCTCACCTTTCTGCTGGCTGCCGCACCTGCTGCCATGGCCGACTATCGCCGAGAAGGAAGTGATTTCAATCGCATCTTCCCACTCATGGTCAGCGCGGTCATTTTCGCGTCCGGTTGGGCGTGGGGGACCGGACGGATTATGGCCACGCCACCCACCGAGGGCGCAGCCGTGCGAATCGTCGACGTCGAAGTCAGACAGGACGATAAATATCCGACCGACCCTGAAGGGCGCCCAGTAGTTACACAACAACTTCGCAGTCAGGCCGCAACAAATATTCTGCGTGCCTACCTCATCGGAACCGGCGACGACTTTCAGGATGAACCACGTCTGGTTGTATGGCCGGAAGCTGCCCTGCCACTTCCATTGCTTCAGGACCCGAATGCGCTGGATGCTGTTGCGCTGAGGCTCGGCGAAAGATCACTCATTGCAGGAACAGCGCGCGTTGATCGCTATGCCGAACCGCAACCGGAATGGTACAACAGCCTCGCCATCATAGACGCCCGCAGCCGGATGCGTGGTGCAAACGCCATCTACGACAAGAATCGTCTGGTGCCATTCGGTGAACTTTCAGCCGCGGATATCATACCCTTCGGACATTCCATCAGCGGCATTCTTCCCGGCGCGCTGCAACAGATGGCGACCGCCGGATTTACCCCCGGCCCGGAGGGTAGCCCGCTGGAGCTGAATGACGGCCGCAGCTTCCTGCCTCTGATCTGTTACGAGGCCCTCTTTCCCGGCCTGGTTCAGCGGACATTGGGCGAGGCAGATTTTCTCGTGAATATATCGATCGATAGCTGGTTTGGAACGGGTATTGGCCCAGAACAGCATTATTCCCAGGCGCGCTATCGCGCAATCGAGACCGGTCGGCCTTTAGTGCGCGCTGCAAATCTCGGGTATTCCGGTGTAGTTGATGCCTATGGGAGGGAAGTGCAGTCGAATATTAGCGCTAACATGGTTGAAGATCTGCCAGTAAAGGTCATCGACACTATAGTTCCCGACTACACGGTGAACACGCTTTTCAATCAGTGGTCATCGTACTGGACTTGGTTAATGCTGATTTTGATGAACATGGTCACGTTCCTTTATTACAGAATCAGCGCTTGACAGGGCATGTTAAGCGTAACAAAGAAGTGAACATACAAAGTGTGATAAAGAAAAAAACAACCCCAATATCTGAGCGAAAATAAAAATAAAATGAGCGAAAATAAGCTTCCAAATCTGATCGACAAACATGTCGGTCGTCGTATCCGGTGGCGTCGGCGCGAGCTGAAGCTGAGCCAGGAACGTCTTGGCGAGATGCTGGGACTCACATTTCAACAAGTCCAGAAGTACGAGAAGGGTGTAAACCGTATCTCCGCTGGTCGTCTATTTGACGTGTCTAAGGTTCTCGAAGTCACCATCAATTATTTTTATCAGGGCGTAGATGAAGTCGGTGATCTGGCTGCACTTGGCGTCGCCGAAGACGGTGACGAAGGTGATCTGGCTGGCATGATCGACGCAAACGCGATCGACCTTGTAACTGCATATCAGTCCATTCCTGATCCACGTCTTCGCAAATCCCTGCTCGACGCAGTTAAAGCAGCAGCTGAATCTTTCAGTCGTAATGCAACGTTCCGCGCCGAAGACGAGAACGAAAAATCCGATTAACCACGGGTAGACGTTCGGGCTATAAACAAATAAAGAACGCCCCGTGTTGCGGGGCGTTTTTTGTTATCTGCTGATGGAGACTTTGGGTGATCCGAAAATCTTACAATTTCACAAGTGAAAGTGTTTCTGAGGGACACCCGGACAAAGTCTGCGACCGGATCTCGGACTCTATTGTCGACTTGTTCATTGGTCGCTTTCCTGAGGCGCGCGTAGCGTGTGAAACGCTGACGACTACCAATCTGATCGTGCTGGCTGGCGAAATGCGCATGCCGGAAGATCTGATGCCATCTCTGGAAGAGATGGAGCACACGGCCCGTCAGGCAGTAAAAGATATCGGCTACCACCAGAAAGGCTTCCACTGGCGTACGGCCGAGCTGATCAACCGTCTGCACGGCCAGTCCAATGACATCGCGATGGGCGTTGACGAAGGCACTGACAAGGAAGAAGGCGCGGGCGACCAGGGCATTATGTTTGGTTATGCGACAAATGAGACGCCAGAGCTGATGCCTGCGCCGATCATCTATTCCCACCAGATCCTGAAGCGTATGGCAGAGCTCCGTAAATCAGGTGAGCAGCCTGAATTCGAGCCGGACGCAAAGTCTCAGGTGACACTGCGCTATGAAGACGGCCGTCCGGTCGGCGTCGAGAGCGTTGTTGTCTCCACACAGCACAAATATGGCTTCACTCCGGACGATATCCGCGAGCTGGTTCGCCCGATTGTAACAGAAGTTCTGCCTGAAGGCTGGTTCCCGCCGGAAGAAGAGTTCTATGTGAACCCAACCGGCAACTTCGTCATTGGTGGTCCGGATGGTGACGCCGGCCTGACAGGCCGCAAAATCATCGTCGACACATATGGCGGCGCAGCCCCACACGGCGGCGGCGCGTTCTCCGGTAAAGACCCGACCAAGGTTGACCGTTCTGCAGCTTATGCCTGCCGTTACCTCGCGAAAAACGTGGTCGCTGCGGGGCTCGCTGACCGCTGCACCATTCAGGTCTCTTACGCGATCGGCGTTGCCAAGCCTCTGTCAGTTTATGTGAACTGTGACGGTACGGAGAAAGTCGATCCGGAAAAAATCGAATACGCACTGCGTGATCTGATGGATCTGTCCCCTAAGGGTATCCGTACCCACCTGCAACTCAACCGTCCGATCTATGCGCGCACGGCAGCTTACGGTCACTTCGGTCGCACGCCTGAAGCAGATGGCGGCTTCTCCTGGGAGAAAACCGACATTGCTGACCAGTTGAAGGGCCTCCTCTAGAGGTTTGACCCGACAGATGACACAGGACGATCGTCCTCTGCGAGAGATCAGAACATTCGGGCGCCGCGACGGGCGCCCGCTCTCAAAGAAGCAAAAGTATCTATATCAGACGCTGTTTCCAGAGATTGAAGTTCCAAAAGAAGGCCCGCTCTCCGGCGAAGGCCTTTTTGGTGATGCACGCCCGCTCTGGCTGGAAATCGGCTTTGGCGGCGCCGAACATCTCATCCGCCGCGGCCTTCTGAACCCTGATGTCGGTCTGATTGGCGCTGAACCGTTTCACGACGGCGTCGCAAAAGCTCTCACCGGCATTGCGGACAATAACCTCATAAACATCCGCCTGCATGACGATGACATCCGCCTTATCCTGCCAAACTTCGGCGAAGCAGCATTCGAGCGGTGTTTTATCCTGTTTCCGGACCCGTGGCCAAAGCGTCGCCAGCAAAAACGTCGCCTGATCCAGCCGGCCTTTCTGGACGAACTCGCTTATGCGCTGAAACCCGGCGCACGGGTGCGGTTTGCCACAGACGTGATGAGCTATGCCGATGAAGCGCTCTGGCGTTTCCTCCAGCATGGAGCGTTCGAATGGCATGCCGAACGCGCTGATGACTGGCGCAACCAGCCGGAAGACCATGAACCGACACGCTATCAGCTGAAAAAACTGGGCGATTGCGAACCTGTCTGGCTCGAGTTCACCCGCCGCGCAAATTGAGGCATAGCTGGACCTGAAAAGGTCGGGGGCTTAACGGTGCTGGATAATCTTCAAAACATTCTGACAAGTTTTGCCGCTTTGTTATGTGGCTTTGCTGTTGGCGGCACATGGATTGGCGTCGTCGTCGTGCCCAATGAGTCGTTTGACCATATGGATCACACGCGCGCTGACAGGAATGTTCGCGAGACACTGGTAGCCGCCTCTACCCCGATAGCCATCATGTTGGTGGCCGCCTCTGCACTCGCCGTTCTGGGCGGCGCGTTAGGTGCGGGCACAGTCGCGGCCGTGTCGGCATTCGGCTATTTTACCAACCGTTGGACGCTTGCACCTCGCAAACCGCGATCAGCCCCGCCGGGAGCCAGACAGCGCAAAAAGACACAGCGCGTCGTTACCGTCGCGCTGTCTCTCATATTCGGATTGGGATCCATCGCGGCCGGTGTCATGGCCGCGCTACAAATCTGAGCGTTACTGGGCGACCCAGCCGCCATCCATTTGCATCATTGTGCCATTGATCTGGTCTGCTGCTGGCGAGCAGAGGAAGTAGGCCATTTCGGCAACCTGCTCAGAGGTTACAAACTCTTTGGTCGGCTGCGCCGCAAGAAGAACGTTCTCTTTGACTTCCTGCTCGGAAATACCGCGCGCTTTGGCCGTGTCTGCGATCTGGTTCTCAACAAGCGGCGTGTAAACATACCCCGGGCAGATTGCGTTGCAGCGAACGCCTTTCGTAGCACCCTCAAGCGCGATCACTTTCGTCAGACCTGCAATACCATGCTTGGCCGCAACATAGGCCGATTTGAACGGCGACGCGACGAGCGCATGAGCAGACGCTGTGTTGATGATGCGGCCCCAGCCTTTTTCTTTCATATAAGGCAGGGTCAGGCGGGTCGTATGGAAGCTGGACGTCAGGTTCAGACTGATGATCAGATCCCATTTTTCGACCGGAAACTCCTCGATCGGCGCGACGTGCTGAACGCCCGCATTGTTTACCAGAATATCGACACCGCCAAACGCCTCATTGGCTTCGGAGATCATCGCTTCAATCTGGTCAAGTTTGGTCAGGTCCGCACCCGAATACAAAGCCTTAATGCCGTACTCGTTTTCTAGTGATTGGCGAAAGTCTTCGATCTCTTTCGCGTCTCCGAACCCGTTGATTACGACATTTGCTCCGGCTTGTGCGAATCTGGTCGCAATTGCCTGGCCAATTCCGCTCGTCGAGCCTGTAATCAGAGCGGTTTTTGCTTGAAGCATGGCGCAATCTCCTGAATTGTTGCTACAACCAATCTGAACGTGACAGTCCACCGGTTGGTTCACGTGTATCTTCTAAGGGGAGTCAAATGGACGCGGCAATCCAGTCCTTCGCTCACGGTTTTGATAACTTTCTGATCAGCACGCTCACTGCGGGCGCAATGTTACTCGTGAGCTGCGTAATTTATGTTCTGCTTACCCCGATGAAAGAGCTCGAACTTCTGCGCAATGGCAATGCGTCAGCTGGTCTCGGCCTTGCTGGTGTAATCATCGGACTGGCTATCCCAATTGCGTCGGCTCTCGCAACAAGTGTTTCGCTTTTTGACCTGTTAATCTGGGGTGTCGTCGCACTTTTGATTCAACTTCTGGCGTTCCGCTTTGTTGACCTGATCCTGAAAGACCTCCCGCAGCGAATCCAGAATGATGAAGCCGGTGCGGCGATCCTTCTGATTGCCGTCAAAATCTCCTCAGCCATGATCATTGGCGCAGCGCTCTGGGTGCCTGCTCCAACACCGCTTGGATAAGGTCATTTCTGGTGAAGCTGCCTGACTGGTTCATATATACAGTAGCCCTGGCCGCCGTGCTCTACACGCTCTTCGCTAACTCGGAGAGCAATGACGCACCGCCAGCGGTGCCTGAAGAAATCCAGCTTCCTGATGTCACGCTCCCACTGCCCTCCATTTTCGATGAAGAAGTGCTGGTCGAGCTGGAAGAAACCGACAGTCCGAGCATTGGCACGGCCTTTTCCGTAGGCCGCGCGGGCATGTGGCTGACGGCGCGCCATGTTGTTGATGGCTGTTCGGATCTCGCCGTGCAGGTCGGCAGTAGCCGTATTGTACCGGTCACCCGGTTTGAAACCGCTGCAAGCGCCGACCTCGCCCTCCTCTACACGGAAGGCGGACCGGAACCGACTGTACTCGATCTTGAAGAGGAACTCCGTGTTGGCCAGCAAGGCTATCATATTGGCTATCCGCAGGGGCGTGCCGGTGAAGTCAGCTCCCGCCTTCTCTCAAGATCGGTTCTGCGCACGACAGGCCGCTATCAGTCATCTGAACCTGTTATCGCCTGGGCTGAATCAGGGCGCACCAGAAACCTGGTCGGTACACTGGGCGGAATGAGCGGCGGCCCGCTCTTCAATGAAAATGGCGAGGTGATTGGCGTCACAGTGGCCGAGAGCCCGCGCCGTGGCCGGATTTACACCGCCGCGCCGACCTCTTTGCAGGCTTTCCTGAACACCCAGGCAGATTTAATGCTGGACGGGGAGCAGACACGCAGCCTCAGCCCCGATAACTATGGCGGCGAAGGCGACCGTCTGCGTCGCAATCTGACCATTGTTAAAGTCCTTTGCAGAGCCAGAGATTGATATGACCCGACCATTTGCTGACAGGCTGATTGAGAAAACTCGTGAGTTTGGCCCTCTCTGTGTCGGCATTGATCCTCACCCGCATATGTTTCCGAAACTATTCGGCAATCCGAGCGCAGGCAGTATCGCCGTCTGGGCGGACGGCATTATCGAAGCGGCCGCTGGCAAAGTGGCCTGCATCAAACCGCAAGCGGCCTTCTTTGAAATCTGGGGTAGCCCGGGCGTGGCCGCGATGGAGCATATCTGTAAGACAGCGCGCAATGCGGGCCTTCTTGTGATCATGGATGCCAAACGCGGAGATATCGGCTCGACCGCGCAGGGCTATGCCACTGCCTATCTGGGTGAGAATGCGTCATGTGCGTGCGATGCACTTACCGTGAACCCGTATATGGGCCTTGAGACGCTCGACCCGTTCGTCAATACGGCTGCAGAAAACGGCCGAGGCATTGCCGTGCTCACGCGTACATCCAATCCAGGGGCCGCAGACATTCAGGAAAAGTTCGTTGATGGCGAACCGGTCTTCATGCGTATGGCCAAAGCCTTCCATGAAAAGGGCCAGAAGCTGAAGGGCAACTCGACAGACTGGTCAGGCATGATGCTGGTGGCCGGCGCGACCGCTCCGGAGGAAGCCCGGCAAATCCGTGACGCTGCGCCTGACAATCTGTTACTCGTTCCGGGCTATGGCGCACAGGGCGCTGGCGCTGCCGAAGCCGTCGCAGGTTTTGTGCCGGTAAACGGCACGCTTGAAGGTGGCGTCGTGAACGCTTCGCGCTCGGTTACCTTCCCCGAGGCCGCCCAAAAGGCCGGTACCGTCGAGGAATGGCAGCACGCGATTTCCGAAGCGATTAAATTTGCGCAAGATGATCTGTTAAAAGCTACCCAGAATTGCTAAACAGTTTCCTTTCCTGATTGGGGGAGGGAAACTCACATGCATATTCTGCTCGCCGTGCTTGGCGGACTTAGCGCACTCGGTGTTCTGCTCTGGCGGATTCAGTCGGGCATGCATGCAGCCCGTGAAATCAAGGACTTTGCAGAAGGTGCGATCAACCTTCCCCGAAAGCTCGCCTTTCGCAGAAAATCCGGCAAATCAGGCTCCCGTCTCGTTGAGGACCCGCGCGAAGCCGCGACGATCCTGATGCTGGAAGTTGCGCGCGCCGGCGGAGACGTTACGCGCACTCAGAAAGACGTGATTGAGCGCCTTGTGTCAGATAATTTCGGCTTTTCTGCCAGTGACGCAGAGGAAGTTATCGTTCAGGCGGCGTGGGTCAGCGAAAAAGAAGCCCGGACCGATGCCCTGCTGCGCCGTATGGCACGGGTTGTGTCTAACACAGTGTCCCGCCAGGAACTTATTGAGCTGAAGGATATGATGGCTGAGGTGAGCGCAGCGGACGGTGGACCGAGCGAGAACCAGCTCGATACCATCACGGAATATCAAACTCTCGTTGGACTGACCCGCTAGGCCTTAATGTCTGCTTTTCCTTTCGAAGCGCCTGTCCTACATTGGAAGGATTAGAGGCCGGATCGAAGCTGGATATGATGAAACACACAGTCACTTCATATTTGAAGTATTCTGCATCACAAGACTGGTGCGACGTCTGATGCAGGTCTGGTTCGCCATTATCGCCATCGTTGCGTTTGCCTTCCTCATAGCCCGCGCTATGCGCGAAAAGGCTGAGAAACAACGCATTGAATCCTCTCATGAGAGCGAAGTGACCCATCACATTACAGAGCCCCTTATGGGCATACTCGGCTTTATGATGGCAATTATCTGGGCCGATGGCGAACCTGATAACACGCAGATTGATGCGACATTCGCCATGCTGAAAAGCCGGTTCCGCCTTGATGATGACGAAGCGCCACAAGCCATGGGCGCAGCATCCGGCTTGCTGCATACGGCCAAAGATAAAGATGCCCTGCTCCGCGATCTGGGCCGTCTGATCCGTCGGAACTATTCTGACCGTGAAATTATCGATTTTGACGAAGTGCTGGTTGAGCTGACCGAGGTGAAAAGAGAGCCAACGCGTGCCCAGTTGCGCATTCTACAGGTCTTCCGCACTCAGACAGGTGTGACCGTTTAGTCGGGCCTTCCCTAAAGTGACGCCATGTTCTAATCGAAGGCATCCGATCTTAGAGCAAGCAAGCGTAATTTCATGTCTGATCCCTATAATTCCCGCGTCTGGAAAGATAATTGGCTGAACGGATCAGTCTTCCGTCATGGTCGCCTGCAAGGGTGTCTGGTGACGTCGAAAAATTCCGGAACGCACTGGATCAAATACATGCTGAGCGTTGCGCTGGCCGAAACGTATGGCGTGGAACCTCCGCCATACTTCTCAGAAGCTGCGACCCAGCCCTATATCGGCAATCCGAAGAATGTATCGCCGTTCAAAGAGCTGCCGGCACTCGCTTTCGCCCACACGATTCCACACGCGCTGATGGATCAGAAATGGTCACACAGCCTGTTCAACCTGCCGCCCTATGTGCTGCAGGTCCGCCACCCGATGCAAATTCTCGCTTCCCACTTCACCAAGTGGAATTACGAGCTGCAAACCGACTGGCTGACCTATCTGAAGGGCGATCCGTCAGGTGAAATGTATCGCTGCGATCTGTTCTGGCTTGCGCGCTTCTGGAACCGCTGGGGCGATCTGAAACAGCGCTTCCCGGAAAAGATTTTACGCGTGCGTTATGAAGAGGTTCAGGCCGATACGCGCGGCCGCCTGCAAGCGATCTCCGACCATTGGAAGATCAACCTCACACCGGCGTCTATAGACATCGCAATTGAAGCAGGCACGAAAGAGGCGATGGCTAAAAAGGTCGACCCAAGCGCAGAAAAGAACGTGCTTCAGAAGCGCAAAGACGATCTGAACGAGCTCTTCACCGGCGAAGCGCTCGCTATCTATCAGGATATTGTTGGCGAATATTTCCGCCATGACCTTGGATATGACCTTCTGGCCATTCCGCAGAAAAGCTAGTTCGAAATGACCAGCTTGAACGGGCGGATATCCACTGTCTGGAAGAGGCCGGCCTTTACATAAGGGTCTTCAGCCTGAAACGCTTTCAGCGCCTCTTCGCTTTCCGCCTCAATCAGAAACACCGAACCGATAAAGCTCTCACCGTCATCAGCCAGCAGCGGGCCCGCCATACGGACGGTCTCGCCAGCGGATTTGGCCCACTCAAGGTGAGCGGCGCGGTTTTCAAGTCGGAGATCCAGCGCGTCCGGCTTATCGAGCGCGATCACATGAAACAGTGCCATTACCAGCTCCCGATATTCTCAGCGCTTGCCCAGGGCTCTTTAGGCGCCTGCGGTTTGCCCTTCTGGAGAAGTTCAACGGAGATACCATCCGGAGAGCGGACAAACGCCATATAACCATCGCGCGGCGGGCGGTTGATCGTTACGCCCATAGCGGACAGGCGCTCTACGACTTCGTAAACATCACCGACCTGATAGGCCAGATGCCCGAAATTTCGACCGCCTGAATACTCTTCAGGGTCCCAGTTATGGGTCAGCTCGACCATTGGAATACCCTCTTTGAGCGGCGTACCAGAGGCATCGAATTTCGCGCGGTCCAGGTCTTCAGGTGCAGCCAGAAACACCAGCGTGAAGCGACCTGCCTCATTATCGACCCGGCGGACTTCCTTCAGTCCGAGCCCCTCACAGAAGAATTTCAGCGTGTCATCCAGATTGGTCACGCGAACCATGGTGTGAAGATACTCAATGCTCATTGTTCGGAAACTCCCCAGGAATTCAATGTTGCGGGATCGGGCGCTTTTTCCTGCGCCCATTCCACGTCAAAATTTGCCGGACGGCCTTTATGATAACGGTGCGCATAAACACCTGCGACCAGCACAAGCGACGCCATCGTCGTTACCGCCAGATAGAAGGAATGGATCAGCGTTCCTTCGGCGAACACATCATTCGCGCCGTTAAAGTAATAAAGCTTCACCCAGATTGAACTGAACAGCCAGACGGCCAGCGGCATGACAATGGTCGCGGTCAAACAGGCGAGCCAGCGATAAATCGAAACACGCAAAACGCTGGTGCGGATATGCGCTTTTTCGAAAGGTTCAAACGGTTCGTCCGCAGGAAACTCTCCACGCTGACGGGCAGCGTCATACACAATGCGCGCCTCTTTCTTGATGCCGGTAAAGCTCCACGCAATGAACGCAGCCCAGACGGCGAAAAAGCCGATAATGCCAAGGATAATCCAGGTCAATAAACGCTACTCCTGATCGGGCTCAGTCAGGAAGGCGCCTCTGCCTCCCGATAACCGGCTTCCATCGCCAACATGGCGCGTTTTCGTCTTACGCCCCAATGATAATTATGTAACCGACCGTCAGAAGCCAAGGCCCGGTGACAGGGAATAAACCAGGAAATCGGATTTGCGCCTACCGCCGTGCCGGTTGCGCGGGCTGCGCCTTCCCTGCCTGCGGTGCGTGCAACCTCGCCATAAGTGCGTGTCTCACCTACCGGAATTTCAAGCAAAGCCCGCCAGATTTGCCTTCGGAATGGCGTACCATATAACGCCAGCGGCACACGCGCGCCCGGTGCAAATATCGTCTCGGCAAAGCGAGTGGCCGCATCATCATTCCTACTGATATCAGCATTAGGATAGCGCGACGCCAGATCGGTAAATGCGGCCTGTTCTGGCCTACCGACATGCTCACCCGCCCGGCCGGCTGCTTCAGGCTGTTCATCTATAAAGCCAAGCCCGCTCAATCCACGATCTGAGAAC
>QGCY01000109.1_pt1 | contig 18783 bp, 8 predicted proteins | sample 4708041 | NCBI WGS metagenome assembly QGCY01 (sample SAMN08941164, study PRJNA450518) | Sediment metagenome, whole genome shotgun sequencing project. | biome: grassland soil; feature: grassland; material: soil; isolation source: soil 14 days enrichment with methanethiol and mixed carbon source ... | reverse complement strand
AAAGGGAAAATCGGAAATCCTTTTTCTAATGATGTCTCTCGTATTTGGCAAAAAGTAACCCTTCCCCACTCTTGGAATTCACAAGATATTTTAGATGATGAGGATGGTTATTACAGAGGAGAAGGTTGGTATAAAAAAACAATGAAAATTCCTCAAATTTATGAGGATCAACAGGTGTTTTTATTGTTTGAAGGCGCTAATCAAGTTACTTCTTTATTTGTAAACGGAAAAACTGTAGGCGAAGATCATATTGGTGGCTATACCACTTTTGCTAGAGATATTACAACAGCTATAAAACAAGGTGATAATGAAATTACACTAAAAGTAGATAATGCTCATAATGATGAAATTGTACCTCAATCTGCCGATTTTTCTTTCTATGGAGGTATTTATAGAGATATCCATTTGGTAATTACCAAACCTATTCATTTTGAAGTTGCTAATTTAGGTGCAAATGCAGTTTTTATTAGAACTCCACAGGTTTCTGAGAAAGTTGCAAAAGTAATAGTAGAATCAAAATTAGTAAGGCCTAAAAAAGGAACTTTTTATGTAAAACAATCGTTATTTGATGAAAAACATAATTTGGTAAAAACAGTAAAAGTAAAATCTAAATTTGGGAAAGATAACTTTTCAGAATTATCTGTTGACAACCCAAATTTATGGTCTCCAGAAAATCCATATTTATACAAATTGGTTACAGAAATTGTAGATAAAAAAGGGATTGTTTACGATAGAGTTGAAAATCCTTTAGGTTTTAGATGGTTTCATTTTGACGCAAAAAAAGGTTTTTTCATCAACGGAAAACCAACCAAATTAATAGGCACCAATAGGCATCAAGATTTTTATGGAAAGGCAAATGCTGTAAGCGATGAAATTCATCGATTAGACATGAAACTATTAAAAGAAATGGGTATTAATTTTTTACGTATTGCACACTATCCACAAGATCCTGCAATTTTAGAAATGTGCAACAAATATGGATTTATAACAACACTAGAAATTCCATTTGTAAACAAAGCTGCTGCCAACGAAGCTGGTAAACAAAATAGCATTAATATGCTAAAAGAGGCCATTCGTTTTAATTACAATAACCCTGCAATTATAGCTTGGAATTTAGGTAACGAAACCACAATGAAAGCGCCAGATCAACTTGGTGAAGAATACACAAAGCATTTTATAGATACTCATAAAGTTTTAGCAAAAACCATTAAAGAAGAGGATAAAACAAGATATTCTTACTCCGTATTTTTTAGAGAACCTGCCTATCAAGATAAACTAGGAATTAGAATAACAGATCTTGTAGGCTACAACAAATATTATGGTTGGTATATAGAAGAGTTAGAAGATATTGATAAAAATCTACGAAGTTTAGTAAAACGAACTTTAGCACTTAATCCTGATAAACCATTTATTTTAAGTGAATATGGTGGAGGTGCTGATCCTAGATTAAGGTCTTACAAACCTACTCGTTTTGATTTTAGTGTTGAGTATCAATTTCTATTACATAAAGCGTACATGAAATCCATTTTAGAGATACCAGAAATAGTTGGCGCAAACGTATGGAATTATGCCGATTTTCAAGTAGAACACAGAAAAGATGCTGTGCCACACATGAATAACAAAGGTTTGGTATCTGCATCAAGAGAAAAGAAAGATACTTATTACTTGTATCAAGCGCTATTGAAAAAAACACCTTTTTTAGCAATCGCATCTAAAGGATGGAATAAAAGAGCAGGAATTGAAGATACTGAAAATGCAAAAGTGGCTACTCAACCCATAACTATTGTAGGAAATGCTGATGATGTAGAATTGTTTATCAATGGAAAATCACTTGGAAAACAAAAATTTGATTTTGCAACTACAACATTTAATGTACCTTTTCAACAAGGGCAAAATTTAATAGAAGTAGTTTCAAAAAAAGATGAAAAAACGATAAAAGATTTTGCGAATATCGAGTTTACACTTCAGCCTAAAAACTTAAAAAGTAAAACCAATCCTTTTAAAGAAATTGCCATAAATGTAGGGTCTTATTGTTACTTTATAGAAACCGATAATGTAGATTATTTATGGATGCCAGATAAAGCTTATACAAAAGGGAGTTATGGTTATGTTGGTGGTGAATTGTTAAGAACCAAAACCAGACGAAGAAACAATATTGGTACAGATGTAAGTGTAAAAGGAACCGAAAATGATCCTATTTTTCAAACACAAATTATAGGATTAGAAGCGTATAAATTTGATGTTCCAAAAGGCTCATATGAGTTGTCTTTGGTTTTGGCTGAATTAAAATATAAAGGAGAAAATGTTATGGATGTTTTTGTAAACAACAACAAAGTTTGGGGAAATCTAAATCTAAAAAAACAGTATGGAAAAGACAGAGGTGTTACCAAACGTTTTTTAATTTCTGTTGATGATGATAATGGAATTACTGTCAATTTTAAAGCATTAAAAGGAAAAACCAGATTAAGTGGAATTAAACTGAGAAAAGTAAAGTAATATATCGAATATATTAAATCAAAACACACAACAAAATACCATTAAAATTGTTAAAAAATTATGATATAATTAAAAAAATACATCGAAAACAGTATAGTGCAGGATACTAAAATTTTACAAATGTTTTTACTTGCAAGTATATTAACTAATAAATTATAATAAAATGAAAAAACAATTACTTAAGTTAACATTATTTGCATTTGCAGTGCTTTTAAGTGCTACAACAATGCAAGCACAAGCATTATGGACAACAAACGGTACTTATAAAATCTCAACATCAGGTGTAACTCCAGTACTTTATATGACAATTAATGCCACTTCAGGTGCGTTAGAATGGGCCGAAGAATTACCAAACGATGCTCCAACACAAGTTTGGAATGTAATAGATCATAGAGAGCCAGCTTCTTCAGGATATATGGAAATTTGGGCAACTATTCCAGGCGTAGGAAATTTTACCATGGTTGTAGATCAATCAACTATAGATGTAGATGCAACAACTGGTTTATTTGATACAAATGATAAAAATATGACACTTACTGTTAGATTAGGTGACCCTATAGCTGATACTAGCGACGCTAATTACGGTTTTGACCAGTTTCAAAGAAGAAAAGCTAAAGTAAATGCAGATGGATTAGCTGACCCTGATGGTAGTAACCCAGCAGCTGGAAACAATGCGTTGTTTATTAAGCCATCAGGAGCGTCAGGTGGGTCAAGATATGGTGTAATTCCTGCAGCTGCAGGTGACCCTGTTCTGTTCGATGGTGGTGGTATTGATGTTCTTCAATATCATCTTGTAGAAGAAGCAGTAGCAAGTGTAAATACATTTGGTATTGATGCATTTTCTATTTCTAACCCTGTAAAGAACCAATTAATTATTAAAGGAGCTACATCAAAGGTAAGTAAAGTTGCTTTATATTCTATTTTAGGAAATACTGTATTATCAAAATCAGTTAGTAATGCTAATGGAGATATCAGTATTGATGTAAGTTCATTATCAACTGGTTTATATATAGTAGAAATGAATGGGGCTAATGGTGAAAGATTAACCAAAAAAATAATAAAACAATAACAAGTTTTATTTTGTAGATTATAGTTATTAATTTTTTTAAATCATTCTACTTTTATTCTTAAAAGTAGAATGATTTTTTTATTCAAAAAAATAAACTTTATGCAAAGATTAGCTTTTAAAATGAAATTAAATAAAGGGCAGAAAGAAGCTTATACCAAACGTCATAATGAGCTTTGGCCAGAATTAAAAAAACTACTTAAAGAAAATGGAGTTAGTGAGTATTCCATCTTTTTAGATGAAGAAACCCATACCCTATTTGCTTTTCAAAAAGTAGCTGGCTCTGGTGGTTCGCAAGATTTATCATCCAATGAAATTGTAAAAAAATGGTGGGATTTTATGGCTGACATCATGGAAGTAAATCCTGATAACTCCCCTATTTCAGTTCCTTTAGAGGAGGTTTTTTATATGCCCTAATAAACCTGTAAAAGGTTTTTTATCAGGACACAACAAGATGCATTTTCCTACTATCAAATTTATCTTTACCTACACTAGTTAAATGAAATTAAATATGAACAAAATTACTTTTAATAAACATAGAATAGCATTGTATCTACTACTTTTAGTTGGTTGCTATTCATTTTCACAAGTTACTTTTGAAAAAGAAGTAAAAATAACCGATTTAGGTCTACATTTTGATGGGGATAAAGTGGGAAGTTCAGCCACAAATACGGGTGATAATGCTCCCTATGATTTTTATTTCGGAAGAAATATTTCTGCTCATGGAGATTGTATAAAAACGTACGGAAAATATGTTTTTATGACTTGGTATAAAGGCGGAAAAGCAGATCGTCATGTAATGCTAACTCGTTATAATACAGAAACAGGTACAAGTATAGATATAGAGTTTCCTCACAGACATACAGGTTTTCAGAATAAATATTGGATTGGAGAATCTCACAATACAATAGCAATTACAATAAGTCCTTTAGATGGTACTATTCATTTGCTATATGACATGCACGCATACAGCAGAACAAGACCTTCGGATGGTGGTTTATCTGATGATTATTTTAGATACAGTTATTCTGTAAAGAATGCTGCATCCGTTTCTGATGCTGAATTTACCTTAAATAAGTTTGTAAAAAATAGCTCTAATGGTTATAAACATTTAAGTTTAAATAGTGGGAAACCAGGTTATCCAAATGAAGAATATTCAAAATATGCTGCGTTAACTTATCCACAATTTTTTACAAATGATTTGGGTGATATATTTATGTATATGCGTGAAGGAGGTAATAATAATGGAGCCTATAAATTTTCTAAGTATGATGCAAATACGTCTACTTGGTCAGATTTCACGCATTTTAATGTATTAAATGCTAAAAGTCAATCTGGAATAGATTATAACTGGGGGCTATATGGTAATATGAAATATGTAAATGGAAAAATAAGAATAGGCTTTCAACGTAGGTTATCTAATAATAACGATAAATACCAATACCAAAACGGAGTTTATTATGCCTATTCTGATAATCAATCAGGAGCTGATGGTTGGAAAAATCATTCAGGAGAATCTTTTTCACTACCGCTTTATGATGCTGATAAGATAAAAGTTATGGAACCTGGAGATTATGTATCTACAACCCAAGCAAATAAAGTTCATATTGTTGGTGATTTTGATTGGACAGTTACTGCAAATGGAGATGTTCACATTATCAGTAAAGTAAAAGATAACCAAAATAATGTGACCAAATATTTGCATACTTATAAACCTTCTGGTGCTTCAGGTTTTATTACTACAGAAGATTTTTCAGGTGGTACCTCTATTTACACTGCAGGAGATGATGTATACATTATAGGTCTTAAAAACAATAGAATTTTTGTTCAAAAAACAGAGGGGGGTACAAATAATTTTCAAACTGTATATCAGGCTACTTCAGGAAAAACTTTTGACCATGGTAGAGTGCATATTGCAAATGGTAAACTGTATTACTATTTAATGGAGAAAAAATCGGGTAGTGCTCAGCCTTTATATCTTCAAATAATAGATTTAGGTATAGTAGAAGATTCTTTTAGAGTAAATCTGTCTTCTCCTTTTAATGGTGAAACGTATTATGTAGATGATACAATTCAATTATCAGCAAATGCTATTGATGAAAATGGAAGCATCTCTAAAGTTGAATTTATTGTAAACGGAAATATAGTTGATGAAGATTTTACAGAACCTTATGCAATAGATTGGACAGTTACCCAAGAAGGTGAATATAATATTAAAGCTGTGGCATATAATGCAGATAATAATACTGTAACTTCTAATGAAATTACAATTAATGCAGTTCTATTTGATCCAACAGATTTATCAGATAAAATATATCGACTAAAAAACGTAGCCACAGGTAAGTATTTAAAATCATCTGGTGCTAATGTTGTAGCTAGTGATTATATAGCTAACGATGATTCTTTAAACTGGAAATTTGTTGATACCAATATAGGAACCTCAGCTTATTACAACTTAGATAGCGAAGTTAATGGTGTATTAAGAGGAGCAGGTTCTGGTGCAGGAAATGCTATTATAAGCACAAGTAGAGCTGCACCTAATACAGATGTAGATAAAGTGTGGACATCTTACTATATAGAGGCTGAAGATGTGTATAGATTTGCGGTAAAAGATGGAAATAATTATTTGTATCATCAAGATGATAATCAATTTTATAATATTGCTTCAGAGTCTAATGATGCTAGAAGTAAATGGAAGCTAGAATTATCAAGTAACGCACCACTAAGTGTACCAGACAATTTAGTAAAATCAACTTCGATTAACTTATTTCCTAATCCTACAAAAGGGGAATTTACCCTGCAATTTACTGGGTTTAATAATGCTAAGATTATTATATATGATGTTTTAGGCAAATCTATTTATAGTAAAAATATAAGTAAGAATCACTTTCCAATAAATAATGATACTAAATTTAAACCAGGTATTTATTTAGTGAAAGTTGTCGATGAATTTAAAAAAACATATCATAAGAAATTGATAGTAAGTCATTAAGGTGAAAAAGTTTTATTTCTTGCATACTCTATTATTGCTAATTAGATTAAAAAATATCGAACTAAACTAAATTTAAATGAAGAAAAAATTAATTTTTAATATTTATACTATATTATTTTTAAGTTTAAACTGTTTAATTCTAACTTCTTGTGAACAAAAAGAATCGCTTGTAAAAGCAATAGATTTAACCATTTCAGAGGGTTTTAAAAATCCATTAGGTTTTTATGATGCAAGCCCAACATTTTCTTGGAAATTACCAGCCTTAGAAAATAACAAAAGTCAATCTGCATATCAAATTGTTGTGGCTAGCAACCCAGATTTATTGCCAAATAATCCAGATTTATGGGACTCTAAAAGACAAAAAAGTGACCAATCAGTTTGGGTAAAATACCAAGGAGAAAAATTAAAATCGCGTCAAAAAGTGTATTGGCAAGTTAAATATTGGAATCAAGACGAAGAAGCTTCATTATGGAGTGCCATCAATCATTTTGAATTAGGCTTATTAAACAATTCTGATTGGAAAGCAAAGTGGATTGGCTTAAATACCGCAAAAGATAGCATTAGAGGAAAAGAAAATGTGTTGATACATAAACCACAATATTTACGTAAAGAATTTGAACTGTCTAATGATGTAACTTCTGCAAGATTGTACATTACAGCAAAAGGCGTTTTTGATGTTTCTATAAACGAAGAAAATGTTAGTGATGATGCCATGTCACCCGGATTTACAACTTATGATAAACGAATAGAAACCTTAACCTACGATGTTACCAATTTGATAGAATCTGGGCAAAACACAATAGGTGTAGAATTGGCTTCTGGTTGGTATTCAGGAAGATTGCTATGGAATACCACACCTTGGGATAATTCTGTTTCACCAAAAGTGTTGTGTCAATTAGAGTTATCGATGAAAGATGGTTCAAGAGAAATAATTACTTCTGATGAAACATGGAAAGGGACAACCAATGGTCCACTGCAATTTGCAGAAATCTATGATGGAGAAATTTACAATGCCAACTTAGCAATGCCAAGTTGGACAACCAATAATTTTGATGATAAAAATTGGACAGACGTAGAAGTTGAAAGTCTTGATAACAATGTAAAACTTGAACCAAAAAGACACACAGCAGTTAAAGCAAAAATAGAATTAGCTCCCAAAGAGATTATAGAAAAAGACGGTGCTATAATTTTTGATTTAAATCAGAACATGGTTGGTGTCCCAAAGGTTAGTGTTCCTATGAAAAAAGGAGATACCTTACGAATTCGTTTTGCAGAAATGTTATCTCCAGATGGTACTTTTTATACCAAAAATTACAGAAGCGCAGGTTCTACAGATTATTATATAGCCAAAGAAGATGGCATCATAAATTACACACCTAAATTTACTTTTCACGGGTTTCGTTTTGTAGAATTAAGTGGTTTTGATACTTCAAAAGAACCCACCAAAGATTGGGTTACAGGTATCGTTTTATTTTCAGATTTTGATGATAATGGAACATTTGAAACATCACATAAAAAATTAAATCAGTTACAAAGCAATATTGTTTGGGGTTTACGTGGTAATTTCTTGGATATTCCAACAGATTGCCCTCAACGAAACGAACGTTTGGGTTGGACAGGAGATGCACAAGTTTTTGGACCAACTTCTATGTTTAATGCAGATGTTTACAAATTTTGGGCCAGTTGGTTGCAAAGTGTTAGAGAAGCGCAATTAGAAGATGGTGCTATTCCTTGGACAGTGCCAGACACCAGAGGTAATAAAATAGCAAGTTCAGGTTGGGGAGATGTAGGTACTATCATCCCTTGGAAAATTTATAGGAGAACAGGCGATGTTGGTTTTTTAGAAGATAATTTTGAAATGATGAAAGCATGGGTTGGCTATCATCAGAAAAAATCTAAAAACAATATTTCTAACATGATGTCTTTTGCAGACTGGTTACAACCTTATCCAGAAAGTGGAAAAAACACAGGAGATACTTCTCGAAATTTAATTGGAACTGCCTTTTTTGCACGCTCAGCGAAATTAACAGCTTTAGCAGCTGAGGTTTTAGGCAAAACAGAAGAACAAGCAAAATACGAAGGTATTTATAAAGACGTTGCTAGCGCATTTGATAAAAGGTTTTTTGATGAAACTGGAAAAGTAAAAGGGGCTACAGAAACGCAAACGTCTTATTTATTAGCATTGGCATTTGATTTATTACCTGATTCTAAAGTAAAAAATGCTCAAGCCAATCTCTTACGTAAATTAAAAGAAGCAGATGATCATTTACGAACAGGTTTTTTAGGAACTCCTTTACTGTCAAAAGTTTTAGATGAAATGGGAGAAATAGACAAGGTTTACAAACTAATTTTTAATGAAACCTATCCTTCTTGGTTTTATTCAATCAATCAAGGTGCAACCACTATTTGGGAACGTTGGAATAGCTACAGCAAAACAGAGGGCTACAACCCAATGAGCATGAATAGTTTAAATCACTATGCATATGGAGCAATTGGTGAGTGGATGTACGAACGCATTGGAGGAATCGCTCCACTTGAAGCGGGTTATAAAACGATAAAAATTGCCCCAGAACCTAGAAAACCATTAACCTCTGCTTCTACAAGTTTAGAAACACCTTATGGCAAAGTTTCTTCTTCTTGGAAGGTTCAAGGAAATGAATTTCAATTGAGTGTTACAATTCCACCTAATACATCAGCAAAAGTTATCATTCCTGCAAATACAAGTAAAGAATTGGTATTAAATGGTAATCAATTTATTGATGAGCAAAACGTGAAATTAGAAAACAAGAGTGAAGCAGTATTTGAATTATTAGTACAACCAGGCACATACAATTTCACTTCAAAAATTAAATAAACTTGCATATTAAAAAAATGAAAATCAACTTATTATCCGCAGTAATTTTAGCCCTAATAATTACATTATCAAGCTGTAAAAAAAGAACAAAAACAGAACTTGTAGCAGAGAACTCAAAAACTATATCTAAAAAGCCAAATATAGTTTTTATTTTAACAGATCAATGGAGAGGTTCAGCCTTGGGCTATGCAGGAAATCCAGATGTAAAAACACCAAATTTAGATGCTTTTGCAAAAGAAGCTGTAAATTTTACAAATACCGTTTCTGTAACACCAGTTTGTACACCTCATAGAGCTGCTTTGTTAACGGGTAGGTTCCCAACTACAACAGGTATGTTTTTGAATGACATCCATTTACCTGCAGAAGAACTAACAATGGCAGAAATTTTTAAGAAAGAAGGTTACAATACTGCTTATTGGGGCAAATGGCATTTAGATGGTCATGGTCGTTCTACTTTTATTCCTAAAGAAAGAAGACAAGGTTTCGATTTTTGGAGAGCTTTAGAATGTTCTCATAATTACACAAAAATGCCTTATTATGATAATGAAAACACAACTTTAAAACACTGGAAAAAGTATTCGCCATTTGCAATTACTGAAGATGCAAATAACTATTTAGAAAAGCATGCTAAGGATGAAAATCCGTTTTTAGCCGTAATTTCTATTGCAACACCACATTATCCTCATGGTTCTGCTCCTAAGAAATATAAAGACATGTATCCTCCTGAATCGTTGATATTGAATCCTAATATTTCAGAGAATTTTAAAGAAAGAGCACGTAAAGAATTACAAGGTTATTACGCACATGCAACTGCTACAGACAAAGCTATTGGTACTATTATCAATAAAATAAAAGAATTAGGTTTACTAGAAAATACTATTATTGTGTTTTCTTCAGATCATGGAGAAATGATGGGTGCACATGGTGTAAAACCTTTTGTGAAACAATTGGCTTGGGATGAATCTATACGTGTTCCTTTTTTAATTAGATATCCAAAAATAAATAGCAATAAAGGAAAAATTGTAAACGCACCATTAACCACCCCAGATATTTTACCATCTCTACTAGGTTTAACTAATAGTGATATTCCTAATGAAATTGAAGGAGAAAACTTAGCTGAATTAATACAAAATCCTGACCCAAATGCAGATAGAGCAGCTTTGGTAATGAATGTTGCACCTTTTGGAGCGAATTATAAAGATGAACCTTATAGAGGAATTAGAACCAAGCAATACACTTATGCAGTTACTCCAAAAGGGCCAAGTATGTTTTACGATAATATAAAAGACCCTTATCAGCAAAATAATTTACTAGGCAAATCAGCATTTGCAGCAATTCAAAAAGATTTAGATACCAAATTGCAAAAGCAACTTCAAAAAATTGGAGATGAAATTAGACCTAGAGATTATTACATGAAAAAATGGGGTTATAAATTTGACGATAGCAGAAGAGCCATTAATTGGTGGGATTGGAAAGATGGAAAAGGCAAAGTTCAATCTCCAAAACCTTTAAATTATTAAATACCTACTCTTTTAAAAATTAAATAATATGTATAAAATTATAGTCTTATTGCTAGTAATACTTAGTTTTTCATCAATTTATGCTCAAAAAGAAAAACCGAACGTTTTAGTTTTTTATGTTGATGATTTACGAGCAGAATTAGGTTGTTATGGCAGTGAAACAGCCATCACCCCAAACATCGATAAATTAGCAAAAGATGGAGTACAATTTAACAAAGCGTATGTGCAACAAGCTATTTGTGCTCCTTCTAGAATGAGTACTTTAACAGGTTTGCGTCCAGAAACTTTAGGTATATATAGTATTTTTACGCCACTTAGAAAAGTGCACAAAGAGGTGGTTACTTTGCCTCAACTTTTTAATAAAAATGGATATAAGACCATTAGTATTGGTAAGGTGTATCATCATAGTTCTGATGATAAAAAAGAATGGTCAACTTACTTTGCAAAAGAAGCTAACAGTTATGTAAAGCCAGAAAACATTGCATTAATGAAGCGTTTAAAAGCAGAAGGAATAAAACCATTAAAAGGTCCTGCGTATGAAGATGCAGACGTTGCAGATGAAGCTTATAAAGATGGTAGAGCCTCTAAATACGCTATAGAAACCTTACATAAAGTAAAAAACGATCCGTTTTTAATGTTTGTTGGGTTAAGCAAACCTCACCTGCCCTACAACGCACCAAAAAAATATTGGGATTTATACAATAAAAACGATTTTAAAATTCCATCTAGAGAGAAACCAGAAGGCATGTATCGTTTAGCATTAAGCAAATGGGGAGAATTAAAAGGCTATTATGGAATTCCTAAAGAAGGAGATTTAGATGATGAATTGACAAGAACTTTAATTCACGGTTACCACGCTTCTGTTAGTTATATAGATGCACAAGTAGGTAAAGTAATGCAAACACTTAACGATTTAGATCTACGTAAAAACACAGTAGTCATATTTATGAGTGATCATGGTTATAAAATTGGTGAATATGGAGCTTGGTGTAAACATTCTAACGTAGAAATAGATGTAAGAGTTCCGTTAATCATAAGCAGAGAAAACAATTTTAAAAAAAGAAGAACCAACAAGGTTTCTAATGCTTTAGTAGAAAATGTAGATATTTTTCAGACTTTAGTAGATATATGCAATTTAAAAAACGCACCTATTACAGAAGGTAAAAGTATAGTTCCTGTTTTAAATAATCCCAAAAAGAAATGGGATAAAGCTGCAGCATACAGCGTTTATGCTAGAGGAAAAAAAATAATGGGTGTAACAACTACTGATGGAAAATGGAGATATACAGAATGGAGAAATTCTATTACAAACCAAATTTTAGGAACAGAATTGTATGAACATAATAACAGTTTATTGTCTTTTGTAAATCTTTCTGGAAACAAGAAATATGAAAAAGTTGAACAAAGAATGAAAATACTTTTAGAAACTAAATTTCCAAGAAATAAACCTTTTGTGCAAAATGACAAACCTAGAAAGTAAACAACAACATGTCTTTAAATTATCAATTTAGTATATAAAAGTGTTAAAAAACTTTTAGTTACCCAATTTCAGATTTTATTTTTTTTAATCCATCCTAAATTTACAGCACTTAAAAGTACGTAATATGGTAGACTTAATTAAACTAGATCCAAGCTCAGCTGCTCCAAAATACTTGCAGATTATCGATGCAATAATTTACAATATTTCTATTGGTAATATTAAAGTTGGCGATAAAATTCCATCAATTAATAAATTGAGCCAAAATACTTATTTATCAAGAGATACTGTAGAAAGAGCTTATAGCGTTTTAAAGAAAAGAAAAGTAGTAGTTTCTGTTCATGGAAAAGGAACTTATATTTTAGAAACAGAATCAATTTCTAAACCAAAAATTTTATTCTTTGTAGATAGATTGAGTCCATACAAAATGAAAATCTATAATTCATTTTTAAAAAAAATAGACAATAGTGCTAAAGTAGATTTACAAAGTTATCATTGTGATGAAACACTGTTTTTAGAATTAATGGAAAAATATGAATCATCCTATGATTATTATGTCATAATCCCACATTTTAGAACCCAAAACTTATCTCACATTAGCACTACAAAAAAAGTAACGAAAGTAATTAATAGATTACCTAAAAAAAATTTAATTTTGTTAGACAATAGTGATCATAAAATAGAAGGAAATTTCAATGAAATATATCAAGATTATAAAAATGATATTGTAACAGCTTTACAACAAGGAGTAGAAAAACTATCAAAATACAATTCACTAACTATCGTATATCCTAAGAAATCTTTTTACCCCTACCCTAAAAGTATATTAGAAGGTTTTAAAAAATACAGTATCCAAAATAATTTGAAATTTAAAATTATTGAAGAAGTAACTTCTAAAACAATAATAACCCCTAAAAATATTTTTATAACACTAGAAGACAATGACTTAGTAAAGATTGTAAATAAAATAAAAAGCAGTAAATATGAGTTAGGTAAAAATGTTGGTGTAATTTCCTATAACGATAGTCCTCTAAAACAATTATTAGGTATTACTGTAATGACAACTAATATCTCTTCTATGGGAGAACAAGCTGCAAATATTATTTTACAAAAGAAAAAAGAAAAAAGAAAAATTCCTATTCATTTAATTAATAGAGCTTCTCTATAAATAACGATTTTAAAATTCATGCAAAAAGAAGGAAGTCTATTACAGTCTTCCTTTTTTATACTAACAGAGCTTCCAATTAAAATGTATTTTTTACCTTAGGACAGATATTCTAATCTAAAACTGTAAATAGGTTTTTTAATGAAACAAAAACTATTTTTATTGGTATTTATATTCGCTACAAATATTCTGTTTGCGCAAATAAGTAACTTAAACTTTAGAAATATTACCATTTCTGATGGTTTATCTAATAACACTATAACATCTATAAAAGAAGACAAGTTTGGACAAATTTGGATTGGCACAAGCAATGGATTGAATAAATATAATAGTAAGGAATTTACGATTTACAGAAATGTACCTAAAGATAAATACAGCATAAGTAATAGTGAAATAAATGATATACTTGTAGATAAAGAAGGATATGTTTGGGTAGGAACCATAAACGGTTTAAATAGATACGACCCAAAAAACGATGTATTTGAAAGATTTTACAGAAGATCTAATAGGTTTTCATTAACTAACAGCTTAATTATTTGTAGTCTAGAAATGCCTAAAGGTAATATTTGGTTTGGTACAGCCAATGGTGTTTCTATATATAACAAAAAGAAAGGCAGTTTTAAAAGATTTTTACAAGGAAAACCTAATCAGAAAAAAAGATCAATACAACATATTTATCGTGATTCTAAAAACAGAACCTGGTTAGCTTCTAATAAAGGTCTTGTAAAAGTAATTCTAGATAAAAATAAAAAATTTGTTGTAAAAGAATATAAACGAACACAAGAACGAGCAAATTTAAACATTAATAGTATTATAGAAATAAAACCAGATCTTATTGGATTGGGTACTAAATTTGATGGCTTTCTGTATTTTAATACTACAACAGAAAAGTTTGTTGAACCCCAAAAAATAGACATCCCTAAAAACCTAGAAGTCCGAGATTTAGAGTTTGATAACGATAGAAATTTATGGCTGGCTACAACTAACGGAATTTTTATTGTTACTCCAGAAAATAAAATAATTTCTGTAAAAGATAACGATAAGGACAATAATGGTGCAATTCAAAATTATATAAGAAGAATCTATAAAGATAACAATGGTTTAATATGGATTGGTACTCAAAACCGTGGGATAATTACTTGGGATAAATCGTATCAAAACTTTTTACATCTTAAAAACCCTAATTTGCACAACAATATTACCAATGCTATTGTATCAGATTCTAATAATAATATTTATTTTGCTACAGAAGGTGGTGTTGTAAATCTTTTAAACAAAGAAGAACAGGTTTCTGAAATTTTTAAAATAAATAACCAAAATAAAAATATTAACACGCCCATTAAATCATTGTATTTCGATGACTCAGATGTACTATTTATGGGTACACAAAACAAAGGAATTATCACTTATGATGTAATTTCTAAAATTATACGTAAAAATATTATTTCTAAAGAGTTGAATAAACTATTAGAAAATGTAATTATTTACGACATCAAAAAAGATTCTAAAAACAATCTATTTATAGGAACTTTTAGCAAAGGACTTATAATTTACAATTTAATTACTAAAAAGATAGAATCATTTACTAGACCTCAAATTGCTACAAACATTATTAAAAACATCAACATAAATAAAGAAGACAACGTATTAATTGGTGGTCTTGGAGGTGTTTCTATAATTAATTTCGATAAAAATAGAATTCCAAAAATTGCCAATTATTTTAAAGAAAAAATTTTTACAACCCATAATGTAAGTTCGGTATTTACAGATTCTAATAACATTAATTGGGTGGGTACAACAACAAGGGGTTTATATCGTATTGAAGGAGAAAAAGTGCAACAAGTTACAATCGCTAATCGTAATAAATTTTCTACAGTAAACTCTATTTTAGAAGATAACGAAAGAAATTTATGGCTAAGTACAGACAGAGGTATTATTAAATACAATATAAAAACGGCTAAAAGTTTCTTATACAATCAAAATAATATTATTGCAAATAATAGTTTTAGACAAGGTTCTGGTTTAAAAATAGACAATCAATTCTATTTCGGACACCTTAATGGTATTACTACATTTAATCCTAAAAAAATTATTAAAGTAAAAAAAGTACCCAAAGTAATATTATCTGAATTAAAAATTAAAAATAAAAAAGTTGCTATTAATGCTGATGATGGAATACTCTCTAAAAGTTTAAAATATACTGATGTTTTAAAATTAGATCATACCAACTCTAATTTTTCTATAAGTTACGCACTTCCTAATTATATAAACGCTACAGGTAATCGATATACATACCGTTTAAAAGGTTTAGATGATGCTTGGACGTCTACAAAACAAACAGAAGCTTTTTTTACACTTCAAAGTGCAGGTAGTTATGAGTTTCAGGTAAAAGCCGCAAATCATGACAATGTATGGAATAATAAAATTGCAAAAATTAAGATTATAGTTAGCCCTGCACCATGGAAAACTTGGTGGGCTTATACTATTTATTTCTTTTTACTTTTTAGTGTTTTTTATGGATTTATTTGGTTTATACAAACCAAATCAAGATTAAAAAATAAGTTAGAATTAGAATATATTGCCCACAAAAAGAATGAAGAACTAAACCAAGTAAAACTTCAATTTTTTACCAATATTTCTCACGAATTTAGAACTCCCTTAACCCTAATTATTGCACCTCTTCAAAATATACTATCTAATTATACTGGTTCTAGTGAAATCTACAAAAAATTAAAAATTATAGAAAGTAGCACCAATCATCTTTTACGGTTAATCAATAGGTTAATGGATTTTCGAAAGCTTGAGAGCAATCAATTTGAATTAGAAGCTGCTGAAGGAAATATTGTTAATTTTTTACAGGAAATTTTTTTATCGTTTACAGAACATGCCAAAGATGGTAATTACAACTATAAATTTTTAACATCAGAAGAAGAAATTTTAGTGTATTATGATCGATATAAATTAGAGCGTGTTTTTTATAATTTGATATCAAATGCATTTAGATACACAAAAAAAGGTGGAAATATTTTTGTAAAAATAAAACAAGAAAATGAACAAGTTATTATAGAAATTGAAGACTCTGGTGTAGGAATATCAGAAGAATATAAAGATAAAATCTTTGATCGTTTTTTTGAAGTCGCTGTTCATAAACAAACCGAAGCCAATCATTTAAAAGGTACTGGTATTGGTCTTTCTATTGCTAAGAATATAGTTAAGCTTCATCATGGTCATATCTCTGTAGAAAACATAAAACCTCATGGAGCAAAATTTTTAGTATCGCTAAAATTAGGTAAAGCACATCTTTCTGAAAAAGAAATTTTAAAAGACTTTAAGAAAAGTGATGATGTATCTCAATATGTTACACAAATAGATTTACCAGAAGTAGAACATAATGAACTAGATGATTTAATTTTAAACGAAAAAAAATATACCATTCTTATTGTTGAAGATAATGTGGTATTAGGATCTTTTATTAAAGAAATTTTAAAAGAAAAGTATAATGTTTTACAAGCAGAAAACGGAGAAGTAGCATTTAATATGGCCCTTAAACACTTACCAGATTTAATAGTAAGTGATGTAATAATGCCTAAAATGGTGGGTACAGAATTGTGTTCTAAAATAAAAACAACCATAGCAACTAGTCATATTCCTGTAATTTTATTAACCTCTAGATCTTCATTAATCTATAAATTCGAAGGTTTAGAAAGTGGCGCTGACGATTATATCACAAAACCTTTTATTTTAAAAGAATTCAAATTAAAAATTAAAAATATTTTAGATTCCAAACAAAGTTTAAAAAATAAATTTATTTCAGATAGTAGGTTAGAATCTTTAGATGCTTCTTTACCTTCTTTAGATCAAAAGTTACTAGAAAAAGCATTTCAAATTGTAAAAGACAATATTTCTAATCAAGATTTTAATATTACTCAATTTTCAGAAGATCTTGGTGTAAGTCGTTCAATGCTTTTTACAAAAATAAAGGCTTGGGCAAATGCAACTCCAAAAGATTTTATTCAAGAAATACGTTTAAGCCATGCAGCCAAACTTCTAGAATTAAATAAACTCAATATTTCTGAAGTCAGTTACAAAGTTGGCTTTAAAAGACCAAAATATTTTAGTCAATGTTTCAAGAAAAAATATGGTTTAACTCCAACAGAATTTTCAAATAAATTTACGAGTAGTAAAAAGGACTAAATTTTGTAATTTTTTAGATTTTAAAAAAAATCAGACAGGACACAACAGGATTATTTTAAGTGGGTTAATAGTTAAGTTTGTTTAAATCACTATAACTATAAACAAGCTAATGAAAAACAATACTACACTTTTTTTTTTAGTTGCATTTTTTGCGATTACAAATACCCATAAACTCAGAGCACAAGCACCAAATTGGAACAACTCTAAATGGATTTGGAACACAGAAGCAAGTTCTAATAACAGTTGGTCAGCATTCAGAAAAACCTTTTTTTTAAATGATCTTTCTTTTAACAAAGCAATGGCAAATATTGCTGTAGATAGTAAATTTTGGCTATATATTAATGGAGAAATGGTTGTTTTTGAAGGTGGTGTAGCAAGGGGCCCTAGTCAAGCAGGTGAATGGAAACGTAAAGAAAAAATAACTCCTGCCAATACTTGGTACGAAAAAATAGATATTAAGCCTTATCTTAAAAAAGGAAAAAACACAATTGCTATTTTAGCTTGGTATTGGGGTAGAGAAACTCATAAAGGTACACATATAGATAGTGGTAAAGCTGGCTTACTATTTTCTGCAAATATTGGAAATAAAATAATAGTTTCAGACGATAGCTGGAAAGCTAAAGCTCACGATGGTTATACTTCTGAAGACTGTGTAGCAAGCAAATCTTTAGTACAATTTAACGTAAAATACAATGCAAATAATAATCTTCTAGATTGGTCTAAAAACGCATGGTATACAGAAAGTTACAATGACAAAAATTGGAATTCTCCATCAGTTTTAGCTAACGCAGGTGATGCTCCTTGGTTTAATTTGACAGAAAATTATGTACCTAGATTAATCAATCATGAATTAAAAAATTATGTAAACAACAATCAGCTGCAATTGCCTTATGTAAGCGAAGGAGAAACTATAGTTTGCAAATTACCCTTTAACATGCAAATAACACCATATTTGGAAGTTGAATCAGAACAAGGACAAGTAATTCATATTACAACAGACAATCGTTTAAATAAAATTT
>QGCY01000108.1_pt1 | contig 19099 bp, 12 predicted proteins | sample 4708041 | NCBI WGS metagenome assembly QGCY01 (sample SAMN08941164, study PRJNA450518) | Sediment metagenome, whole genome shotgun sequencing project. | biome: grassland soil; feature: grassland; material: soil; isolation source: soil 14 days enrichment with methanethiol and mixed carbon source ... | reverse complement strand
AGATTATGTTGGGCGTCCTACACCTCTGTATTATGCCAAACGTTTATCAGAACAAAATGGAGCACATATCTACTTAAAACGCGAAGATTTATGTCATACAGGTGCACATAAAGTAAACAATACTATTGGTCAGGTTTTAATAGCTAAAAAATTAGGAAAAACTAAAATTATAGCAGAAACAGGCGCAGGTCAGCATGGAGTTGCAACTGCTACAGTTTGTGCTTTAATGGGCTTAGAATGTACTGTTTTTATGGGCGAAAAAGATATTGTTCGTCAAGCACCAAATGTTGCTAGAATGAAAATGTTAGGTGCTAAAGTTGTACCAGCAACTTCTGGATCTAAAACGTTAAAAGATGCCACAAACGAAGCCATTCGTTATTGGATTCAGAATCCAGAAACGTTTTATTTAATTGGTTCTGTTGTTGGTCCTCATCCACATCCAGATATGGTGGCTCGTTTACAAGCTGTAATATCCGAAGAAATTAAATGGCAATTAAAAGAAAAAACAGGTAAAGAAAATCCTGATACTATAATTGCTTGTGTTGGTGGTGGCTCTAATGCTGCCGGTGCTTTTTATCATTATATGGATGATGAAAATGTAGAATTAATTGCTGTAGAAGCTGCAGGTTTGGGTGTAAATTCTGGTGAAAGTGCAGCCACTTCTCAATTAGGGGAAGTTGGAATTATTCATGGATCTAAAACCATTTTAATGCAAGATGAATATGGGCAAATTGTTGAACCGTATTCTATTTCTGCAGGATTAGATTATCCAGGAGTTGGCCCTTTACACGCTTATTTATACGAAAGTAAAAGAGCTAAATTTATGAATGCAACTGATAAAGAAGCATTAGCTGCTGCTTATGAATTAACTAAGGTAGAAGGAATTATTCCTGCTTTAGAGAGTGCACATGCATTAGCGGTTTTACCTAAAATTGAGTTTAAAAAAGACCAAGTTGTGGTTGTAAATTTATCTGGTAGAGGAGATAAAGATTTAGAAACCTATATTAAGCATTTAGAAGAATAGTAACTGTCATTCCTGCGAAAGCAGGAATCTCATAATTAACATGAGTACATTTAAAAAAAGATTCCTGCCTACGCAGGAATGACAATAAATAATTATGAATTCAATCGAAAAATTATTTCAAGAAAAAGATAAAAATTTATTATCTATATATTTTACTTGTGGTTATCCAAATTTAAATGATACTACCACAGTAATTTCATCTTTAGAAAAAAGTGGTGTAGATTTTATTGAAGTTGGTTTGCCTTATTCAGATCCTTTAGCAGATGGCCCAACCATACAAGATAGTAGCCAAAAAGCTTTACAAAACGGAATTAACTTAGACTTGGTTTTTGAGCAGTTAATGAGCATTAAAGCATCTAATAAAACTCCTTTGGTTTTAATGGGATATTTAAATCAGATGTTAAAATATGGCGAAGATAAATTCTGTCAAAAAGTTGTAGAATGTGGAATTGATACCTTAATTCTTCCAGATTTACCAATGGTTGAATTCGAAAATCATTATCAAGAATTGTTTGATAAATACGGACTTACCAATGTGTTTTTAATTACACCTCACACATCCGAAGAAAGAATTCAAAAAATTGATTCTTATACAAAAGCATTTATTTATGTTGTGGCTTCTGCATCAATCACTGGTGCTAAAGGAGAGATTTCTAACAATCAATTGGCTTATTTCGAAAGAATTAAAGCAATGAATTTAAAAAGTAAATTAATTGTTGGTTTTGGTATTTCTGATAAACAGACTTTTAATACAGCTTGTAATTATGCAAATGGAGCCATAATTGGGTCTGCTTTTATTAAAAATTTAGGAAAAAACGGAGTTGCATCTATTGATGATTTTATAAAACCGATAATTAGTTAAATAAAACTTAAAACAGTCTTAAACAATTTCCGAAATTTAAGAATCGGTCTTAATATAGCATAACTTAGTTGTTTTAAATTCAAATAAAATGACTAAAAAAACTATTCTATTCTTTGCAGTACTCTGCAATTTAACTTTTTTTAATGCGCAAAACACGTTGGTTAGAACTCCAACTATTAGTCCAGATGCTTCTAAAATAGCTTTTGGTTATCATGGAGATATTTGGGTGTTAGACTTAAACACGAATCAAACAAATAGATTAACCATACATCAAGCTTACGAGAGTAATCCTATCTGGAATACCAAAAGCAACCAAATTGTTTTTATTTCTAATAGAAAAGGAAATAGAAATATTTTTAAAACGGATTTAAATGGTGGTATTCCAACCCAAGTAACCTATTATCCAACTACAGATACTCCAAGTCAATGGACTGCAAATGGTGATATTATTTTTTCTAGTAACCGAATTTTTAAAGGTACAGAAAGAGAATCATCAATATATAAAATTAACGAAAAAGGAGAAACACCTACTCGTTTTATGAATGCTTTAGGAAGTCAAGCTTCTGTTTCTCCAAATGGAAATTTTGTTGCTTTTGTAAAAGGGACTTGTAGAATTTCTAGAGAAGATTATAATGGACCTGCACAAAGAGATATTTGGATTTATAATATAAAATCTAAAGAATATCATCAAATTACAACCAGTAAAAAAAACGATCATACTCCACTTTGGGACGCAAATAACAACCTGTATTATATAGGTTCAGAAAGTGGTAGATACAATATTTACAAAACATCTTTAAATGTAAATGGCAGCAAATCTGGTTCTGAAAGTCAATTAACAAATTTAAAAGTTGATGGAGTTTTATCTTTTTCAATAAGTAATAATGGTACAATTGTGTACAATAGCGGAATTGAAGTTTTTAAAATTCATGATGGAAAATCTAGTAAAGTAAATCTAAATTTAGCTACTGACAATAGATTCGAATTAGAAGAAACAAAAACAGTTTCAGACGGAATAAGAGATTTAAGTGTATCACCTAATGGAAAATTAATTGCTTTAAGTATTAATGGAGAAATTTTTGTAAAAGAAAATAACAAAGACAAAACAAAAGCAAATAATGTAAGTAATCATCCTTTTAGAGATGATAGTCCTTTTTGGATTGATGATGAAACTTTAGGTTTTTTATCCGATAGAAATGGACAAAATGAATTGTATAAAGTAGTTTCTACGGATAAAAATGTGAATTTAAGTAGAAGTTTAAAAACAAAAGTTACGCAGTTAACCAATAGTAAAATTGATGTTTTTGAACCTATTTTATCTCCAAACAGAAAGAAATTAGCTTACAGAATTGGTAGAGGTCAATTGGTTATTGCTGATGTAAATGATGGTAAATTAAGTAAGCCAAAAAGCTATTCAGATACTTGGGCTGCTGCAAACGGAGTTTCTTGGAGTCCTGATAGTAAATACATTGCTTACTCTCAATCAGATTTAAATTTTGATAGCGAAATTTATATTCAATCTGTAGAAAATCCATCAAAAAAATTGAATGTTTCTATGCATCCAAGATCAGATACTAGACCAGTTTGGAGTCCTGATGGTAAAAAACTTTCTTTTGTATCTAACAGAGCAGGAGATAGAGGAGGTATTAATTATGATACTTGGATGGTTTGGTTGCAAAAATCTGATTGGGAAAAAACTAAATCAGATTATAAAGAAGGAGATTATTATCAACCAAAAGAAGAAGAAAAAAAGAAAGACAAAAAAGAGGTTGTTGTTAAAATAGACGAAGATAAAATTTACGATAGATTAGTGCAACTAACAAGTTGGGCTGGCAACGAATATGGAGCATTATTTAGTGCAGATAGTAAAAGTATTTATATTTCTGCCACAAATCCTGCAACTAGTAGAAATGGTTATTATAAGGTAGATTTACTGGGAGGTACTCCTAAAGAAGTTAAAGGTGTAAGTTATGTTGGTGGTACTAGTTTAAACAAAGGAACTTTGTATTATTCATCTAGAGGAAAATTAAAATCTTTAAATCTTAAGACTGATAAAGTGGCTTCTTTTACGCATTCAGCCACGTACACAACTTATTTTGATAAATTAAACGAACAAGTTTTTTACGAAGGAGTTAGAGCAATAACTGCAGGTTTTTACGATCCAAATTATCATGGTTATGATTGGGATAAGATTGTAAAAAGATACACACCATGGGTGTTATCTGCTGCCACAAAACAAGATTACACTTTTATGTATAACAATATGCTTGGGCAATTGAATGCAAGTCATATGGGGTATAGAGGTAGAACTCCAGAAGATGTTGCTAATGATGATGTTGGTTTGTTAGGTTTGGCAGTTTCTAATGTAAATAATGGTGTAAAAATCGATTATATTTTAGCCAATTCTGCAGCTACAAAAACAAATGTTTCTTTAAATTTAGGTGATGTAATTACTGCTGTAAATGGAAAAGAAATTAAAAAGAATACAAACTTTTATAGCTTGTTAAAAAACACTTCTGGAGAAGAAATTTTGTTAACCTTAGCAGATGGAAAAGAAGTGGTTGTTAGAACAGAATCTACAAGAACAATTAGTCGTTTGCGATATGAAGAATGGATAAATTCTCGTAAAAAATTAGTTGATGAATATTCTAATGGTCAACTAGGTTATATTCATATACAAGGGATGAACTTACCAAGTTTTGAGCGTTTTGAACGTGAATTAAAAGCTAGTGGTTATGGCAAAAAAGGTATTGTAATTGATGTAAGAAACAATGGTGGTGGTTGGACCACTGATCGATTATTAGCCGTTTTAACTTACCAACAACATGCGTATACAGTGCCAAGAGATGCAACAGATAATCTACAGAAAAATAATTTAAAGTATAAAGAAAATTACCCTTACAACGAAAGAGCTGTTTTATCTGTAAATACTAAACCTTTAGTAGCCTTATCTAACCAAAGTAGCTACTCTAATGCAGAGATTTTTGCACATGCATTTAAAAGTTTAAAATTAGGGAAGTTAGTAGGTCAGCCAACATTTGGTGCTGTAATTTCTACAGGTAGTCATCGTTTGCAAGATGGTTCTATAAGAATGCCATACAGAGCTTGGTACGTAAAAGAATCTGGATTAAATATGGAACATGGACCAGCAGTACCAGATGTTTTAGTAGAAAATAAACCAGGTTGGAAAGCTAGAAATGAAGATGATCAACTTAAAAAAGCGGTAGAAGTTTTATTGCAAGATCTTAAATAACAAATAGGTTTTAAAACTTATAATAAATAGAAAAGCGAAACTTTTTAAGTTTCGCTTTTTGCTTTTAAAAGGATCAATAATTCGGAAAAATTGTCTGCTTTTAATATTTATGGATGATAAAATATTAACTCAATTAAGTATTCTTAAATTTGATGAAATAATAGGTGAAATAGTAGAGTAAAAATTAAAAATGATTTAATTAGTAACTGTTATAAGTTTTACATCGAATATAACTACTTCACCTGCCAAAGAAGAATTAGAATAAAATGGATAGCCTATTTTAGAGGGAATAATCAAAGTGGCTTCACCATCTGGTTTTAAATAAGTTATACCTTCTGAGAAACCAGAAATTAACTGACTTAAATTAAAATCTACACCTTCAATTGGGCTTTCGTCAAAAACATTGCCATCTGTGGTATATCCTTTGTAATACACAGTTACGTCTGATGTTAATGATGGAGAAACTCCAACACCTTCTTCTTTTATGATGTAATACAAACCCGAATCACTTTTTTCTGGATTTAAATTATTGGCAGCAATATATTCTTGAATTTCAATTTCGTTTAAAGCATCATAATCTGGAATATCGTACTCTGTAGACTCATTATTTAAACAAGACGTAAATACTAATATTAAAATGAATGCTGATAAGTATGATTTCATAAGTACATTTAATTATTCTGTTTTTTCTGCTTCAGTTGTGTTTTCAGTTTCTGGAGCTTTACTTTCTTCCTTTTGTTCATAAACTTTTTCTCCATTTAAATAGGTAGCTATCACTTTAGTATGTGGTATGTCATTACCATTTATGCTCATAAGATCTTGATCTAAAATCACAAAATCTGCAAATTTACCAACTTCAATAGAGCCTTTTTCTGTTTCTTCAAAATTTGCGTGTGCTGCCCAAATTGTCATTCCTTTTAAAGTTTGACTTCTTGTTAATGCGTTCCCCATTTGAAAACCATCTTCAGGAAAACCTTCTAAATCTTTTCGATGTCTTGCAGCATAAAAGGTTAAAAACGGACTAACTTTTTCTACAGGAAAATCTGTACCTAAAGCAATTTTACCATATCTGTTTAACAAATTTCGGTAGGCGTATGCGCCTCTCATTCTTTCTTTACCCAATCTTTCTTCTGCCCAATACATATCAGAAGTGGCGTGTGTAGGTTGTACAGAAGGTATAATATTATTAAAACTTCTAAAATCTTTACTCGATACTATTTGTGCATGTTCAATTCGCCAACGTCTATCTTCTTGGTCTTTTAAAGCTTCTCTGTAGGTTTTTAACATCCAAGTATTTGCAGAATCTCCAATAGCATGTGTATTCATTTGAAACTCAGAAGCAGCAATTTGTTTTGCAATTTCTCTATATCTTTCTGGAGGATAAATTAATGCACCAAAATGGTTTTCTCTATCAGAATAAGGTTCACGTAAAGCTGCTCCTCTAGAGCCTAAAGCTCCATCTCCATATACTTTAAAAGAACGTACATTTAATCTGTCTGTTTTGTAAATTCCTTGTTTAATGTAGTAATCGATTTGTGTTTGTTTATCACCAGAAATCATGGCATAAACTCTCATTTTTAATTGACTTCTTTTTTGTAAATCATCAATTAAATCGATGATGTTTTTATCTAAACCAGCATCATCAACAGTGGTTAATCCGTAAGAAAAACAAATTCTTTGCGCTTCTAAAAGAGCATCAATAGATTCTTGTCTTGTTGGTTCTGGTATTTTTATAAAATCCATGGCAGCATCAATTAAAACACCAGTCATTGCTCCATTTTTGGTAATAATTTCTCCACCTGTAACAGGTGTATCTTTAGTAATACCAGCCAAATCTATTGCTGCTTGATTTACTAATAATGCATGGCCATCTATTCTGGTAATGGCAACTGGAGTAGAAGGGAATAATGCGTCTAATTTTTCTTTGGTAGGGAATTCTTTAACTTCCCAATCATTTTGATCCCAACCACGCCCAGTAATAAAAGTTGCATTTTTTCTTTTTTGAAAAGCAACTAAAGTATCTAAAACAGCATCGTAACTTTTAGTGCCTTCTAAATTTGCTTTTTGTTGCTGCAAACCCATTCTGTAAAAATGACAATGTGCATCTATTAAACCTGGTATTACAGCTTTTTCTTGCGCATTTAAAGTATCTAAAGCAATGTAATTGTCTAAAATTTCTTCATCAGTTCCAGTAGCAACAAATTTTCCATCTTTTACGGCAAAGGCTTCTTTTTTTTGAAAAAGGTCATTAATTGTGTAGGTGGTAGAATTATAGACAATAAGATCTACTTTTTCTTTACCACAAGAAAATAAAAAGAGAGATGTTATAAAAATAAAAATACTTCTTTTCATAAATAATTAGTGAATATACACAAAATATATTCCACTTATCAATAGAAATTGAAGGGGAATTCTGTTGATTATTAATTTCTTTACACTTGCTGATTGTCTATTGTTTGAAATATACAAAAGATAGACTGCCAACAATAATACAATAATTGCACTTACTAATGTTTGTGTTAAATTGATTGTTTTGATCAATTTTAATCCGAAGATAATCTGTAAACATCCAAAGGTAATAATTGTCAATTTTTTAGGGAAAAAATCAAAAAAAGAATGTTTAGATGTGTTTGTTATTTTGTTAAAAAGGAAAAAAAGTTTATTATAAATTATATTTAAAATTAGAATTACTGTTTTCAATAAAAATTAGGGTTTTAAGGGTGAGTTTGAGTATAAATATTTATCCATTAAATAAACGATACTTGCCATAGATGCACTACCTAATTCGAGTTCACGTTTATTAACTTTGTCGAAAGTATCTCTGCTTGTATGATGATAATCGAAATAACGTTGTGAATCTGGTCTGTAACCTACTAAAGTTACATTTTCTCCTTTTAAAGGACTAATGTCTGCACCAGAACCACCTTTATCTAAATCGTGTAAACCATAAGGTGATAGTAGTTTTTTCCAGCTTTGTAATAATTTTGTATGCACACTATTAGCATCTATAGAAAAACCTCTAGGTGTATGTCCACCAGCATCAGATTCTAATCCTCCAATATGGTTTTCTTTGTTTAATGTTGCTAATTCAGCATATTTTTTAGCACCTCTTGTTCCATTTTCTTCGTTCATAAAAAACACAATTCTAATGGTGTTTTTTGGTTTGATGTTGTTCTTTTTAAATAAATAAGCAACTTCTAAAGATTGTACAATTCCTGTTCCATCATCATGAGCACCTTCACCTAAATCCCAAGAATCTAAATGACCACCAACAACAAAAATATTTTCTGGAGTTTCTGATCCTTTAATTTCACCAACAACATTAAAAGATGGTGCGTCTGGCAAAGTTTTACAACTTTGTTTAAAATAGAATTTTAAATTTGGATTTTTCTGTAAATCATCACTCAAAATCTCTGCAGCTTTACTACTAATTGCAGCTGTTGGTATGTGTTTTTCGATTGGTAAATCTCCATAACTCATTGTGCCTGTATGTGGATAATCGTCTATAGAATTGGTCATAGAACGTACAATTACACCTTTTGCACCAAACTCGCCACAAACAGCAGCGCCTCTAACTCTTTGGTCTACACAACCTCCATAAGCTTTAAAAGTGTTGATTAAAGTATCATCAAAAGGACGATTAAAAAACACAATTTTGCCTTCCATTTTACTGCCTAATGCTTTGGCTTCTTCTAAACTTTTTACCTCAATAACTTCTGCTAAAACTCCAGATTTTGGTGTGGCAACAGAAAAACCTAAAGCACAAATTGCTACATTTTTCTGAATTCCATTTGTAGTATAAGTTGCAACTTCTTTTTCGCCACGAACCCAATGTGGCACCATAACAGGTTGTAACCAAACAGAATCTAAACCTACCTCTTTCATCAATTTTTCTCCCCATTCTACAGCTTTTTGGGCTTCTGCAGAACCTGATAATCTACCTCCAATATTTTGGGTTAAATCTCTTAACCACTCATAAGATTTACCATCTGTTAAAGCACTATTAAATAGCGTTTTTATATGCGTAGAATCTGTTTTTTCTTCTAAAGTAAGTTGATTAGATTGCTCTTTTGTAGGCACATTCTGATTACAAGAAAAAATTAAAAAAGTAAAGAATGATAAGATTATAATTTTTTTCATGTGTGTTTGTTTTACAGAAATTATATTTCTTTTAGTAATTTATTAGATTCGCGATAGATGTATCTATATTTTCTTTGATTTGCTTCTATCATATTGTTTATTTCAGTGGTAACCTCTTGTAAAACAATTTTTGCATCTTCTTTTTTATCTCTTCTAATAAAGAATTTAGAGAGTTCTAACCTTTCTGGATAATTAGAATATCTTTTGTCTATTTTTTTAAATTGCTCTTCAGCTTCTTCTAAATTACCACATTGTTCTAGAGAAATTGCATAAATGTAAATAGAGCTTCTAAATGATTTGTCTAAATCTATTTTGCTAGCGTAAGTAATTACTTTATCGTAATTTTTTAACTCAAAATAACATTTCATTGCTCTGTTTATCGTGTGTGGATTATTTTTATAATTGCCATTTAAAGCTTTTTCGTAATAAGGAACAGCTATGGCAAAATCTTTATTTTCCCTATGTGCATCTGCTAAATCGATAAGATTTTGATAGGTTTCTGAAAAACTTAGCTTTTTTTCTAACTCTTTTATTTTTTTTGCAGGATTTAAAACGTTTTCTACAGAATCTGATAAATTTCTTAAATTAGATCCGTTTAAAATGTGCATAAATAGATAAACCAAAGACCCAATTACTGGCACAAAAAAGATAACAAAATACCAATATGTCTCGTTTCTACTTTTGTAAACGTGAAAAATACAAAATGCCTGAAAAGCTATTATAATGTAATAAAGCATAGGCCGTAAATATAAGAAAAATGTGATTTTAACTTATCTCTTTTTTCAATAACTTAAGCTATTTAAAACTTTAAGTAATAAGAATTTAAAAATCGAACTTATAAGTTACACCTCCTAATACTTGAAAACCTTGTACATTAAAGTTTGCAAAACGTTGGTAGTCTGAATTTAGAACATTATTTAATCTTAAAAATGCCGAGAATTTATCGTTAAAATGATAACCTCCATTCAAATTTACATCAACAAAAGCATCTAATGTTTGTATAGCATTTATAGGTGATGGAGAGGTTGAGGAATATAAAACATCTTTTCTTTCGCCAACGTAAAAAATGTTGGTAGTTGCATACCATTTATTGCTTTTATATTTTGCGATAAATGCACCTTGAATTGTAGGTAAATTCCAAGCGTCGAATTGAGAATTCATGGTAAAACTATCAAACTGAAAATTAGATGCTAATGTTATTCTTTTGGTTAAATCGTATTCTAATTCTGCAAAAATTGAGATGGTTTTAACATCATCATAAACAAGATTAAAAGAATTTCCATATTCAAAACCTTTTAAAGCAACTCCATTTATAAAATTATTAGTTCCATCAGATTTTGAATTGTTTCTAATAAAAAAAGGTTTGTCTTGTTCTTCTTTATAACTCGCAGATAAATTAAAACTAAGATCGTTATTAATTACTCCGTTAAAACCTAAAAATGCATTGTATTTTTCTGAAGTTTGAGTGATAAATAATGTTGGAGAAACATATGGATTTACTTCTGTAAACTTTTTGTAAGTATTGGTTTTTAAATCGCCAGAAATACCTGTATAAACATTTAATTTTTCTTTGATGATGGATTTCTGAACCTTAACGTCTGGGTACACTAATACATTATTGATATGGTTTTCTGAATCTACAGAAGCAAATAATTTTGCTCCTAATTTTACAGAAAAACCTGCCAAAGTAGTATTGTACTCTGGATTTATCATTGCTGTAAAAATGGAATAATTTAATAGTTCTGAACTAGTATAATCAGTTTTAAACTCACCATTTAGTAATTCTAAAGAAGTATTTAATTGTAAATTGTTTAAATTTCTACTGATAAAATCGATAGGTAAATCAAAATTAGTGTTTAGGCTCATTAAAAATTCTGAACTTTTATAATCGTCTATAAAATAAGATAATGATAAAATACTTTTATCGATATAAGAGTCTAAAAAGTCTATTTCTCCTGTTGCGTTAAAATATTTGTAAGATTGATTTTCTTCTATGTTTTCTATTGTAGTTTCCGAAAATGAATTTTCTTGTAAACCATACCAATTGTAATTGTTTAATTCTGTATTTAAAACAAAATTCCAATCAAAATAACGTTCTTCTTGTTTGTAAGAAACACTTGCCAAAAGGTTAGAAAAATCGCTATCTAATAATGTGTTTTCTATGTTGGCTAAAGAAGCTGCATATTTTAGAGATATGCCAATTTCACTATCAAAACGCGTGTAATTATGTACATAAGCTTCTAAATAAGGCGAGGTGAAGTTGCCAAAACCAGCAGCTACATAATTGTTGTAAATACGTTCTTTTACACCAACATCAATCCCTTTTACAACACCACTTTTAGGAATAAAAGTAGAAGCTACAGGAGCTGAAAAAATAGTGTAATTAAGTTTTTTCTTTTTGCTTTTGTCTGATAATTTTATCACCGGATTTTTGTGAATTTTATTAGCATCAGCAATTTCTGGATTGTACGTAGTAATAACTTCTACAACCTCGGTTTTTACAGTGTCTTTTGCAACAATTGGTTTTGTTTGCTGAGCTTTAACAGCAAAAAAAGTATAGAAAATTAAAAATATGATTAAGCCTTTTTTCATTAATTTTTATTTTGTGGAGTTATAGAATTATTGGTTTTGGCTTCGTTTTCTTTTATTTTATCGAGTTCTATTTGGGCTTCTTTTACAATATCATCAAACTGCGTAAAATTCTTAATTACATTTTCTAAGATAAATGTGGCTTGGTAAGCATCTTTTAAACTGTAATAATTTTTAGCCATTATTACATAACTTTTTACTCCCCAATATTTATAAGCAGAGTAGTTTGCAATTAATTCTTGTACAACTTTTGTAGAAGCTTCAAACTCATTTTCTAAATTTTTAAAATAAGCATTGTAGTACAACGTTTCTGCTTTTAACTCGCCAGTTGCTTCTTGTTCTACAGCACTGTAATATTCTTGGGCTTTTGTTAAATCTAAATTTAAGAAAGAGGCTCTTGCTATAATTATTTTAGCATCTAACTCTAAACTATCGTCTAATTTGTCTTTCTTTAGTATTTTTTCGGCATATTCTATGGCTAAAAAATAAGCTTCAGTTTTAGAATAGGCTTTCATTAAATTACTCTGTGCAAATAGAATATTTTCTGATACATAAGCCTCTTGCTCTAATCTTTCTAATAAAGGAATAGCCTCTTTAAGGTTTTGGTTTTGTAAATAAATTTGAGATAATTTAGCCAAAACATCCTCGCTAAATTCACTTTGGCCAGCTTCTAAAACAACTTTGTATTTATCTGTTGCTTGATTGTATAAACCTTCTTTAAACAAAAGATCTGCTAAATAATAATTAGCTTTTAAACTGTTTTTACCATTAGGAAAATTTCTTAAATATTTTTTTAAACTTAAGATGCTGCTATCATTTTTACCTTCAAAATATTTACGTTCTGCAATAGCAAAAGATGAATTTTCTAACTCATTATCAGAAACATTTACAAATTTTAAAGTTTTGGTCCAAGCTACATAACCGTCTAAATTATCTTCATCTACATAAATATTTTTTGCATTTCTTACAGCCTCAAGAGCATCAGAAGAATTTGGAAATTTACGAACCATCAATTTAAACTTTTCTAAAGCTTTTGCATTTTGATTTTCGTTATAATACAATAAGCCTTGACGAACCAATGCTCTAGGTAAAAAAGCACTTTTTGGGTGTTTAGCCAACAAACGATCGTAAGCTTGGTGTGCTTTGGTGTTTGCTTTTATTTTGGTGTAAGTATTTGCCAATTGATACAAAGCATCATCTTTTAAAGTAGAATTGCTATATTCATTTACTACTTTAGTTAAAGCAGTAATTTTTGCATCATTATCATTCTGAAAACCATAACTCATCCCCATTTGATATTGTGCATAATCTGCTTCTGCACCATTTTTATCAACAACAGTTTTATAATTGTTTATGGCTTTGCTGTAATTTCTAAGCGCAAAATAACTATCACCTAAACGTATAAAAGCATCATCAATTAAAATCTGATCATCTACTTTGGTTTTTGTAAATTGATAAAATGAATTGATGGCATTTTCGTATTCCTTTAGTTTAAAATAAGTGTAACCAATATTGTAATCTATTAAAGAAAATGTTGATGAATCTGTATAAGTTAAACTGTTTTTAGTGATTTTAAATTTTGAAAGTGCTTCTGTAAAATTTTCTAAACGATACAAAGTTTCTGCTTGCCAATAGTTCCCTTTTTGCGCAATTTCGCTATCGTTAGCAGTTTGAGCGGCTTTAAAATAAGGAATTGCTTCTGTATATTTTTTATCGTTAAACAATTGCATTGCTCTGTATAGAGAAACTTCTGAAGCTAACTCAAAATTTTCTTGTGTTTTTTTCTTCTTTAAATAATCTAAAGCGCCTTGATAATCTTGCTGATGTATAAAAGAAGAAACGACCAATTCATTAATTTCGTTGTACGCAGTTGAGTTCGGATATTTCTTTAAATAGTTTTGTAAAACATCAGAAATACTCTCAAAAGGATTTCCTTCTTCGTAACTTAATTTAGCGTAATTTAAAGCAGCATCTTCTTGAATTTTAGTATTAAAAGTCATTTCGCTAGCAGTTTTAAACGCATTAAGAGCTTCGTTTTTCTTATCAGTATTTAAATAACATTCAGCCAAATGGTAATACGCATTCTGAGAAACTTCATTTTTTTGAGTAATGATTTTATTAAAATAACTTATGGCGTTTTCAAAATCATTTTGTTTGTAATACGCATAACCTAATTGATAATAATCTGTATTGTTCCACTTTCTAGCTTTGCCTTTATAAGCTTTTAAATAAGGAATTGCTTCTTCGTATTTTTGGAGGTTAAAATAACTTTCGCCTACAATTTTAGATATTTCAGAAATATCTTTTCTTTTTGCCGTTTTTAAAAGTTCTGGTCCCACTTTTATACAACGTTCAAACTGCCCAGCTTTAAAACTAATGTCTAACAAATAATAAGAAATTTCTGATTTGTAAGATTTGTTGTCTGCAATTTCTTTTAAAGTAGATTCAGCTATGCCATAATCTTCTTGTTTATAAGCTATATATCCATAGTAATATCTAGAATCATTACCATATTTTGCATCGTTGATTAACGGCAAAAAACGATCTTTAGCTAAGGTTAATCTGTTGGCAACTAAAAAACCATAACCCATTTTAAAATTTAATTCCTTTCTGTTGTCTTCAGAAATTAAATCCATATTTACTTTTTGATACCATTTTAATGCGTGAGCTGCTTTTTTATTGGCAAAGTAATAATTACCAACATTAAAAAAAGCTTTATTCTTTTTGTTACTAGTTGGGTTTTCTTCAACAAAAGTTAGTACTTTTTCATCAGCATTTGTTTGATTTAATTTTATGGCGCACATGGCATCATAATAAGTGGCATCTGCTTTTAAACTAGAACTCTCTTTGGCATTGTGTTGTACTTTTTCGAATGTTTTTTGCGCTGCTGCATATGCTTTGTTATTGTAAAGTTCAAGCGCGTTGTTAAAGTCTGTAGTTACACTTGCCTCTACAATAGATTGTTGTGTAAAAGCTACAAAAGTAGATAGTAAAAAAGTAAATGATAAAATAGATTTTATACTAAAACTAAATTTCATACAATTGTTTTTGTTATAACCTAATTAACGAACATTTTTTTAATTTGTTGGATGAAAAGTGAAAAAATATTCAAAATAATTTGATACAAAAATAAGAATTATTGAATTTTACTATGCTAAAATCATAAGAAACTAATAAGTTTGTAAAAAGGACTATTTTTATGGAAAAACCAGTTTTACATTTAGAAAATGCAGATATTTATCAAAGAGATAGTTTGGTTTTATCTAACGTAAATTTAAAAATACAAAAAGGTGGTTTTTATTATTTGATTGGTAAAACCGGAAGTGGAAAAAGTAGTTTAATGAAAACGCTTTATGGCGATTTACGCTTGCAAAAAGGATCGGGTTCTATTGTGGGTTTTGATTTAAAAAACCTAAAAGATAAAGACATTCCGTTTTTAAGAAGAAAAATTGGTATTGTTTTTCAAGATTTTAAATTATTAAGTGATAGAACTGTTTTTGGAAATCTAGAATTTGTGCTAAAAGCTACAGGTTGGAAAGATAAAACTGAAATTAAAACCAAAATAAACGAGGTTTTAGAAAAAGTAGGTATGCAATCTAAATACTATAAAAATACATACGAACTTTCTGGAGGAGAACAGCAAAGAATTGCAATTGCAAGAGCGTTGTTAAACGACCCAGAATTAATTTTAGCTGATGAGCCTACAGGGAATTTAGATCCAAAAACTTCTTTAGAGGTTATGGGCCTTTTAAATGAAATTCATAAAAGCGGAAAAACCATTTTAATGGCCACTCATGATTACCAATTAATTGTAAAGTTTAAACACAATACATTAAAGGTAGAAGCTGGGGAGTTGTTTGAGGTTGTTTAAATAAAAATTATTAGTTGTAAATTCATCAACTTTGAGTAAAAAGAAAATTTTTGTTGCAGTTACTAATGATATTTCTACAGATTATAGAGTTCATAAAATATGCAATTACTTAATTAGTAAAAGTTTTAAAATAGATGTTTATGGTAGAGAACTACCTAATACAATTTCGGTAGAACGAGATTATAAAATTATTCGTAAAAAACATCTTTTTAATAATGAAGCGTGGTTTTATGCAGAGTACAATATCCGGTTATTCTTCTTTTTAATTTTTAGAAAATATGATTATATATTGGCTAATGACCTAGATACCTTACCCGCTTGTTTTTTTGCTAGTAAACTAAAAAACACAACATTAGTTTATGATAGTCACGAACTTTTTTCTGAAAGTGTAGAGCTACAAGGAAGAAAATTTGTACAAAGTTTTTGGCGAAAATTAGAAGATTTTTTTTTACCAAAAATTAAAAACTCATATACTGTTAGCCAATCTATAGTAGCGTATTACGATAAGAAATACAAAAATGGAATGGGATTAATACGTAATATTCCATTAAAAAAAGATACTTTAAAAGAAGAAGAAATAAGTTTTCCTACAAAGAATAGAACCATTCTATATCAAGGAGTTTTAAATCCTGGTAGAGGTATAAAACCTATGATAAAAGCCTTACATTTTATAGATAATTTAGATTTGATTATAATAGGTTACGGAAAAGTAGAAGCCGAATTAAAAGCTTTTACGGTTGCACAAAAAATGACAAATAGAGTTCATTTTTTAGGTAGAGTTGATAGAGATAAATTATTCAATTACACCAAAAAAGCTACTTTAGGAATGGTTTTAGAAGAACCTTTGGGTTTAAGTTTTCAGTATTCTTTACCTAATAAACTATTCGATTATATACATGCAGAAATTCCAATTGTGGCAGGTAATTTACCAGAAATCTCAAGAATAATAAACCAATATAAAGTTGGTGTTATTGTTGATAATTATCAACCTAAAACTATTGCAAAAAGTATTCACAATCTTTTGAATAATGAAACGTTATTATCTAAAATTAAGCAGAACCAACACCAAGCAAAAGAAACTTTATGTTGGGAGATTGAATGCAAAAAATTAGATAATTATTTCCAATAACGATAACCATCAAACCAAAACTAACCATAATTATACCTGTTTTAAACAATCTTTTTGGATTGTGTAAAAGTATTGAAAGTATAGAAAAACAAACCTTTAAAGAAGTTGAAGTTTGGGTGATAGACGGAGGGTCATCTAAAGAAATTCTAAATTACTTAGAAGGTTTAGAAAAGCCATTTTTTTATCAATCTGGAATAGATAAAGGAATTTATGATGCCATGAATAAAGGAATTCATTTGGCAAACGGAGAGTGGCTTTACTTTTTAGGTGCTGGAGATAGATTATACAATAATACTATATTAGAAAATGTTTTTAAATCCCTAAAAAAAGATTGCTCTTTAATAGCAGGTAAGATAGTTTACCAAGGAAACCATAAACCATTTGTTTATAGCAAAAGTAAAATGATAAAAAATGTGCATTGGTCAAAAAGAATGTGGCTTACCAATGGATTACATCATCAAGGAACCTTTTATAAAAAAGAACTTTTTAAAGAAAGTGATTATGCCTTAAATTATAAAATACTAGCTGATTATCATTTTAATTTAAAGTTGCTAAAGAATAAGATAAAGTGTAATATCTTACCTCTAAAAATTGCGAAATGTAATTCTGATGGAGTTTCTAAAATTGGTGCTTGGAACATATATCAAGAGGAGATTAATTTGAAAACGGACTTAACTTCTGTAGTTTTAAGACCAGTTTTTTATATTGTTGCATTACTTAAATTTTTATCTCGAAAAATTGTAAATGATTAATAGAAAACAAATAGCAGCTTTAATATCAGAAAAACTGACTTCAGAAAAAGAGCATTTAAAAAGCCTTTTTGAAGAAAGTAAAAATGATATCGGTTTTTTTTATATTGATAATCTTTTACCTGATGAAATAGTAAAAGAAATTCACTTTAACTTTCCTAAATTAACAGAAACGAAGCAGCGTAAAAGTATTCGAGAACATAAATATGTTGCTTATCAAATGAATAAGTATCATCCAATTTTAGAGGAAGTTATTTATGCATTTCAAGAAAAAAACGTGGTAAAATGCATTGCTGATATTTGTGGGCAACCTAATGTTTTACCAGATGAAAATTTATATGCTGGAGGCTTGTCTTTAATGGCAAAAAACAATCATTTAAGTCCGCATTTAGATAATTCCCACGATAAAGACCGTCAATTATGGCGTGTTTTTAACTTATTATTTTACGTAACTCCAAATTGGAAATTAGAAAATGGAGGAAATTTAGAATTATGGCCAAATGGACTAAAAGCGGAACCCATAGAAATTGTTAGTAAATTCAATAGATTGGTTATAATGGCTACGCATCATAAATCTTGGCATTCTGTAAATAAAGTATTAGTAGATGATGTACGCTGTTGTGTATCAAATTACTATTTTTCCAAAAAGCCTTTATTGGATGACAGCGATTTTCACGTAACAACATTTAGAGCAAGACCTTCTGAAAAAGCAAGAGATATTATGTTAAACATAGATAATAAATTAAGGAGTGCTGTTCGAAAAGTATTTAAAAAAGGAATTCGCGAAAACCCACACCATTATAAAAAATAAAAAACCCACTCCTCAGTGAGGAGTGGGAAAATTGCTATGAAAAAGAATGATAAGACGAATCCTATCATTAACTAAGACGTTTTATTTTTAAAAAAATTACAAATAAAAGGTATTTTAACATTTTATTAGGCTTTTAGAAGTCATTACAAATTATATGTTATGCATTCAACAATAGTTTTATTCCATTTATCGACAGTTAAAAATGTATCATCCATTTTCAGCTTTATTAACGTTTCTTTAGTGGTAACTTTGCCTTAGAACTAGGTATATAATTATTTATTGTTCTAAAAAATCAACAGATAAATAAATCAATAAAAGATTTTGTTCTTTTATAAATTTAAAAATTATTAAATAATTTGTATTTTAACATGAATAAAAATTTTAAAAATAAAAAGTCCATGAATCCCTCACTATCCTCTCTTTTGAGATACACCTTTATTTTATTGTTATTAAACAGTTGTAGTTTCGATGAACCTGAAGTATCAGATGTTATTTTAGAAGAAGAACAAGAAGAAGTGCTATCTATTCCAAATGGTTTTGATTTTAGCACATATCATGATGTTAAAATAAATATAACTGATAATGGCAATTATGCAAAGTATGATATCTATGCATATTCAGGTGAATTGTATGATGCAGGTTTAGAAACCTATGAAAATGAATATGGAGAA
>QGCY01000107.1_pt1 | contig 19540 bp, 19 predicted proteins | sample 4708041 | NCBI WGS metagenome assembly QGCY01 (sample SAMN08941164, study PRJNA450518) | Sediment metagenome, whole genome shotgun sequencing project. | biome: grassland soil; feature: grassland; material: soil; isolation source: soil 14 days enrichment with methanethiol and mixed carbon source ... | reverse complement strand
CGCCAAGCGAGGTGTTTACCTGTGGTGCAAGCTGGGCCCAGGCGAATAGAAAGACCAGAATAGCGACAATCGGTATGCCTAGGCGTTGCCAGATAAGGCCGAGATTGCGTTTTGGGCTGTCACCGGCAGCCATCATCAGAATTGGAGTGACCCATGACAGAGCAAATACATCGAGAAATTTCGATGATTTGTTGATCAAGGAGAATACGCGCTCCTGTTTAGCCGCTTTAACGCTCGCGGTATCCTGTTCTGTTGTGGCCTCGGAAACGTTCTCGTTGGCCGATTGAGCAGAAAGAATTGCAGTCATTGTTCTGGTCCTTTCAAGGAAGAAAAGAAAGGGCGGCGCACTTGGGTGCGAGGAGTTCGGGGAAAGGCACCGCACCGCCCTTGAGTTCTTATTGGACGACTTCTCCGCCCTGAACGGTTTCACCGTCTTTCAGGCCGATTTCGAGCGTTTCGAGGTATGCGTTTGGCTGACGTCCATCGAAGGTAAGGCCATCAATGAATTCTGACTGCGGGTCGCGATAACCGTCCGTATCCCATGGGAAATCTGCTTCGTTTGCGAGACCGTCATCGACCAGTGAGCGTGCGGCTTCTAGATATATGTCAGAACGGTAAACGCTGCGTGCGACATCATCATACCAGTCGTCAGGCTGGCTTTCGGCGATCTGCCCCCAGCGGCGCATTTGTGTGAGGTACCAGACCGCATCGGAATAGTACGGGTAGGTCGCGTTATAGCGGAAGAACACGTTGAAATCAGGTACTTCGCGTACATCACCGGCCTCATATTCGAAGGTGCCGGTCATGGATGCGGCGATCACATCACGGTCGGCCCCGACATATTCAGAGCGGGAAAGAATGTCCACGGCTTCTTCGCGGTTCGCATTGTCGTTTTCATCGAGCCACATGGCGGCGCGGATGAGAGCGCGTGTGATGGCCTGCGTCGTAACCGGGTTTTCTTCAGCAAATTCCGCCGTAATCCCGAAAACTTTCTCCGGGTTATTGCGCCAGATTTCATAGTCTGTGATTACCGGCACGCCGATGCCCATAGATACAGCCTGCTGGTTCCATGGCTCGCCCACGCAATAGCCGTAGATCGTACCTGCTTCGAGTGTTGCCGGCATTTGCGGTGGAGGTGTTACGGAGAGAAGCGCATCGGCCATGATCTGACCGGATACGTCGTCCGGAGAATAGTAGCCCGGGTGGATGCCGCCTGAGGCCAACCAGTAACGAAGCTCGTAATTGTGTGTGGAGACCGGGAAGACCATGCCCATATTGAACGGGCGGCCTTCTTCCTTAAACTGCTCCACAACTGGCGCCAGAGCTTCGGCGCTGATCGGGTGAACCGGGCGGCCATCGTCCATGCTAGGAATGTTTGGACGCATCATGTCCCAGACTTCGTTGGAAACAGTGATGCCATTGCCGTTCAGGTCCATAGAGAACGGCGTGACGATATGAGCTTCTGTGCCGTAGCCGATTGTTGCGGCAAGCGGCTGACCAGCGAGCATGTGCGCGCCGTGGAGTTCGCCATCGATCACGCGGTCGAGGAGAACTTTCCAGTTCGCCTGAGCTTCGAGCGTAACGAAGAGGCCTTCGTCTTCAAAATAGCCATTCTCGTAAGCGATCGCGAGCGGGGCCATGTCAGTGAGCTTGATAAAGCCAAAGGTCAGCTCAGTAACTTCGAGCCCTTCCATGGGAATGATGATAGGGGCCGCGTCTGTAGTTGCAGGTGCCGCGCTTGTGGTTGGTTCGGAGCCGGAGCCGCCGCAGCCTGCGACAGCGAGTGTGCAGATCGCAACAAAGCCAGAAACAAAACCGCGTTTGGAGACATCGTTGTTCAGGAGAGGGAGTGTCATAGTTATCCGCCGTGCTGGCCAGAACCTGATAGTTGGCTCTGGTTGAAACTTTTGTTGGACCGTTATCCGGCGCACTTGGCGCTCTGATGATAAGGTCGCTCAAAAGCCCATCGGCGGACGTTTGAAACCTATGACTACTTCGTCATGTTTAACCAAATACTGGAATTATATTCGTCATTCCAACCAATAATTTCGAACCTGCGCGGTCATGCGGAGCTTTGATTAATTTCCGTGCAGAGATGTGTTGGATGTGATCGTCGAGCGTGCTGAGCGCAAAACAAGGGTGCGTCGTTCGACGAAAGCCAGAGCTGGCTTGCTATCGATAGTGACGAACTGGAGTGGGCTGATCAGGGTGGCGGAGAGGAAGGGATTCGAACCCTCGATACGCGTAAACGTATACGCCCTTAGCAGGGGCGCGCCTTCAGCCACTCGGCCACCTCTCCGCGGAAGAGCCTCGTTATCAGAGTTTCTTTCCGTCTGCCAAGTGCTAACCGGCCTAAGATTCACAAAATCGTGCGAAAAAACTGGTAAAACGCGATATTATCGCGCAATTCAGAGGGTGGACCAATTGCCTCGTCTGCACCATATTCGCGCCACAAAGCAGAGGGATACCGACTCGCGTGTTAGATAAGATTTTCACTTGGTGGAGCGGCTGGACTGTCGGCGCGCTCTTTGACGTGAAGCGCCGCTCGGACTTCATCGGAGAAGACGATTACGGCAACCGCTATTTTCAGGATCGTAAGCCGAGCTATGAGGGCCGGCACCGTCGCTATGTGATCTATAAAGGCATTGCCGAGCCGTCCAAGGTTCCTGCGGACTGGCATGGCTGGCTGCACTACACATATGACGAACCTCCAACAGAGCGTCCGCTTGAGCGCAAATCCTTCGAGACAGACCATACGCCAAATCTGACGGGTACGATTTTCGCGTACCGTCCGAAAGGCAGCCTGTCGCGCGAGGCTGAACGCCGCGAAGCGGATAGCGATTATCAGGCATGGAGCCCAGATGCGTAGTTCGGTTTTCGAAACCGCTATTGGTGCCATTGTTATTGTTGTTGCTGGCGCGTTTCTGTTTTTCGCGCTGAGCACCACTGATTCTTCCGGCGGTCGCGGTGAGTATCAACTCAATGCTCGTTTTAACGACGTGACTGGTATTGAGTCTGGTAGTGATGTTCTGCTGGCTGGCGTGAAAGTCGGCCGCGTACTTGAAGTGGAAGTCGATCCTGAAACGTTCGAAGCGAGTGTCGTTCTGTCTATGCAGAATGGTGTCGAGCTTCCGGATGATTCGGATGCGCGAGTGATTTCAGGCCTTCTGGGTGGATCACACATTGCGCTGCAGGCGGGCGGTGGTTTCGATACGATCCCGACGGATGGTAGCGGCGAAATTCTCTACACACGCGGTAGCGTTGATATCATTACGTTGTTTGCGAGCTTTGCCAGCGGGCAGAGCAATAGCGGAGACGGCAACTAGTGTCATCGAGACTTCAGAAGCTTCTTATAGTGACGGCGCTGGGCGCCGGACTGTCGGTTTTTGGCGGCGCAATGGCGCAGCAGGACCCGTTAGCTGATCTTCTGAATTCTCCGCAGGCTACGACGCCTGAGGACAATGAGCGTGTTATTCCGGACAACGGCCCCAGTTCCTCTGATTTTCCAACGGCTGGCCGCACTGTTTCGCAGGATGAGCAGGACAGCTTTCAGGAAGAGATTGAAGAGGGTACTTTCCCGCGGCTCGCGCCAATTTTCGCACCGGATTACGACCCGGAAGATTATATTATTCGTCCGGAAGGATCGGACGACGACGAGCTGACGGAAATTGAGCCTGTAGACGAGGCTGAAGAAGACCTTGTCGAGGAAGACGTCGAGGCGGAGCCAGAGCTGGACTTTGAATACATGGTGCAGCCTGCAGTGACGCTTCGTGGGCTTGATAAGATTACTGGCCGTTCCGTTGATATGGATGTGGCCGTGGGCTCAAACGCGATGCTCGGTGGTCTGCGTGTGACTGTCCGTGCGTGTCACCAGACGCCGCCAACTGAGCCGCCGGAATCAATCGCCTATGTTGAAGTTGAAGACTACGGCTTCGTTATTGATAACCCCGAAGAGCTTCCAGCAGACGTTGACATGGAAAAGCGTGTTTTCAATGGCTGGATGTTTGCGTCATCGCCGGGCCTGAATGGGCTTGAGCACGCGATTTATGACGTCTGGGTGATCCGTTGTATCGACGAGGCGCCGGTTCTTTCTGACGCGGGTAGCGAATTATAAGCGTAAAAGTCAGCGTGGCGTCTCATGGCTTCGGCTAGCCGTCGCTTGAACAGGCGCTTTGGAATTTCCTGAATACCAAATTGTTCCAGATGCGGGTTGGTGAACTGCGCATCTAGCATGACGTAACCGCCAACGCGGAGACGATCTACAAGGTGTATCAGCGCTACCTTTGAGGCCTCGCTTACGCGTGAGAACATACTCTCGCCGAAGAATACGCCCTGCAGGGCCACTCCGTAGAGGCCGCCAACTAATTCATCGTCCAGCCAGCATTCAACCGAATGGGCGAAACCGCGCCGGTGCAGCTCGTTATAAAGATTGAAAATGGTGGTGTTGATCCAGGTAGACGTCCTTCCGGGGCCGGGAGCGGCGCAGGCATCCATGACGCGTCCGAAATTGGTGTCGACACGGATTTTAAACCGGTCCGAGCGGACGACTTTCCTGAGTTTTCGAGGTATATGAAAATCATCAAGTGGCAAGACACCGCGCATTTCCGGATCTACGAGAAATATCTCCGGATCATCGCGGTGTTCAGCCATTGGAAACACGCCGATTTGGTAGAATGACAACAAGTCATCGGCGGTTATAGGTCGTGTCATGACTCCTGGTCGGCTAGGAAACGTTCGAGCCAGTGAATGTCATAATTGCCTGAGTTTACACCTTCAGCGTCAACCAGACGCTGGTGCAGAGGCAAGGTCGTCTCGATGCCGGATACAACCATTTCGCCAAGTGCGCGCTTCAGGCGAAGCATGCATTCTTCACGTGTCACGCCGTGTACAATGAGTTTGCCTATAAGGCTGTCATAGTACGGTGGGATCATGTAGCCGGCATAGGCAGCAGAATCGAGGCGAACGCCCAGACCGCCCGGCGCATGGAACTCTTTGATGAGGCCCGGAGACGGCGCAAAGGTTTCAGGATGCTCGGCGTTGATACGGCATTCGATAGCGTGACCGATGAACGGAACGTCGCCCTGAGTGAAGCTGAGCTTCTCACCTTGAGCAATACGGATCTGCTCTTTGACGAGGTCGATACGCGTAATCATCTCGGTGACCGGGTGCTCTACCTGAAGGCGGGTGTTCATCTCGATGAAGTAGAATTCGCCGTTTTCGTAGAGGAATTCGATCGTACCGACGCCGAGATAACCAAGCTTTTTGACAGCATCGACTACTGTTTTTCCGATCGTGTCACGTTCAGTTTGTGTGATAACCGGCGACGGCGCTTCCTCGAAGACCTTCTGGTGACGGCGCTGCAAAGAACAGTCACGTTCGCCAAGGTGCACCACATTGCCGTGGCTGTCAGCGATAACCTGAATCTCAATGTGACGCGGTTTTTCGAGATATTTCTCGATATAGACTTCGTCGTCACCGAACGCAGCCTTAGCTTCAGAGCGGGCCGTATTGAAAGCTTTGCCCATTTCTTCTTCGCTGCGCGCGACCTTCATGCCGCGGCCGCCGCCGCCTGATGCGGCTTTCACGAGAACCGGATAGCCCATTTCGGCAGCGACTTTTTTCGCCGTTGCTTCATCTGGTACGCCGCCGTCAGAACCTGGAACCACCGGTACACCGACTTCAATCATGGCTTTCTTAGCCGCGATTTTGTCACCCATGAGGCGGATATGTTCTGCGCGTGGGCCAATGAAGTTCAGGCCGTGAGCTTCCACGATCTCAACGAAGCGTGCGTTCTCGGAGAGGAAGCCATAGCCGGGGTGGATCGCGCCAGCGTGGGTGATTTCTGCAGCAGTCATAATAGCTGCCGACTTTAGATAGCTTTCAGATGCGCCAGGTGGGCCAATGCAGACGCTTTCATCTGCGAGGCGCACGTGCATGGCGTTGCTGTCTGCTGTGGAGTGCACAGCAACAGTGGAAAGCCCCATTTCTTTGCAGGCACGGTGGATCCGGAGTGCGATTTCGCCGCGATTGGCGATGAGGACTTTATCAAACATGGAAAAGGCCTAGCCTTTTTTCACTTTGAACAGTGGTTGGCCGTATTCAACGGCTTCTGCATCGTTCACGAGGATTTCGATAATCTCGCCGGAAACTTCGGCTTTGATCTCGTTCATAACTTTCATCGCTTCAATGATGCAGACGACGGAAGCCTTGTTCACAGAGCTGCCTTTTTCAACGAAAGAAGACGCGTCCGGAGATGGTGAACGGTAGAAAGTACCGATCATTGGCGACGTAATGATTTCTTCGTCAGCGGCTGCAACAGGTGCTGCGCTTGCGGCTTCGGCAGCCGGTGCAGCAGGCGCTGCCGCCGGTGCAGGTGCTGCAGGAGCGGCATAAGAAACAGGCGCTGGAGCAACAACAGGTGCTGCCGGCTTGCTAACGCGAATCTTGAGTTCGCCCTGTTCAACTTCAATTTCACCGAGATCTGCTTCACGCAGGATAGCTGCGAGTTCGCGCACCAGCGCTGGATCTACGGTTGTCTTATCGTTTGCCATGTTTTCGCCTTTCAGCTTGATGGAATCAGGGTGGCAAGTGCCTTAACCGCTAGCACATAGCCAGCTGCGCCAAATCCTGCAATCGACCCTGTGACGACAGGGCCTATAAAATTAGTGGAACGAAATTCCTCGCGTGCGGCAGGATTCGAAAGATGAACCTCAATCACCGGCAAATCGAGAGATTTCAATGCGTCGTGGATCGCGACGGACGTGTGCGTGTATGCTGCTGCGTTCAGAATGACGCCCACCGCTTCCGTCCGGGCCGCTTGCAAAAAATCTACGATAGCTCCTTCGCTATTGCTCTGATGCATTTGCAGATCAAAGCCGTGTAGCGTAGCCTCTTCTCGGGCCATCATTTCGATGTCCTGAAGCGTCTGGCGTCCGTATATCTCAGGCTCTCGTTGGCCGAGCAGATTGAGATTCGGACCGTTTATGCAGGAAATAACTCTTGTCATATTGGTCAGGACGCTTAGCACACCTATCGTGATAAACCAGACACTTAATCGACCGCACGGGTGATTGATTTGAATATCAGATTGAATGGTGACTCTTTCGAGGTCAATCCGGGAACGACAATTCTAGGCCTTGTGCTCAAGCTCGAGCTTGATCCGAAAGCGGTTGCCGTAGAACGAAACCTTGAGATCGTGCCGAAATCACTTCATGGCGACGTGGAGCTGTCGGACGGCGACAATATCGAAATCGTAGAGTTTGTAGGAGGCGGTTGATATGACCGATGCAACCAACCCGAAAAAAGACACGCTAACGATTGCGGGGCGCCAATTCTCGTCGCGCCTCATCATCGGCACCGGCAAATATAAAGACTATCAGCAAAACCTTCATGCAGCGCAGGCTGCGGATGTGGACATGGTTACGGTTGCTGTGCGCCGCGTGAATCTGACGGATAAGAGCAAGCCGCGTCTTACGGACTTCGTCTCCCCTGAGAAATATACGTTTCTGCCAAACACTGCAGGCTGTTTCACGGCAAAGGATGCAATCCGCACGCTTCGTCTGGCCCGCGAAGCTGGTGGCTGGGATCTTGTGAAGCTTGAAGTCCTGTCGGACCAGAAGACGCTTTATCCGGATATGTCCGAGACCCTGCGGGCTGCGGAGCTTCTGATCAAAGAAGGCTTCAAGGTCATGGTCTATTGTTCAGACGATCCGGTCTACGCAAAGCGTCTGGAGGATGCAGGCTGCGTGGCCATCATGCCGCTCGGCTCACTGATCGGTTCCGGTCTTGGCATTATGAATCCGGTAAATATTCGCCTCATCGTCGAGCAAACCCGTGTTCCGGTTATCGTGGATGCAGGCGTAGGCACGGCATCAGATGCGGCGGTTGCCATGGAACTTGGCTGTGACGGCGTTCTCATGAATACCGCTATCGCAGAAGCTAAAGATCCGGTGTTGATGGCAAGCGCAATGAAGCACGCCGTTATTGCAGGTCGCGAATCCTATCTCGCAGGCCGCATGCAGAAGAAGCGTTATGCTGACCCAAGTTCACCTCTCGCGGGCCTTATCTGACGCTTCAGAAAATAAAGACTGAATTCTGCGGAGAAGCGGTGTAACAGGCGATCATGTCTGGTACCGGCCGCTTCTCAGCTTTCAAGCACACTAGCTATCGCCTCTATTTCGGGGCGCGCTTTTGCACTGCATTTGCCGCGCAAGTGCTTTCAATCTCCATTGCCTGGCAGATGTATGCCGAAACCAGAAGTATGATGCTGCTAGGCGCGATTGGTCTGGTGCAATTTCTTCCTGCGCTCGGTCTCGTGTTTCTCACGGGTATGGTGGCCGATCAGTTTGGGCGACGTCTCGTGATGGGACTTTCGATCGTCGTTGAGTTGGCCTGCGCGCTGACGATTTTGCTTATGGCGGTCAATCGGAGCTTCGATCCGTACGCCGTTCTGTTCGTCCTGCTTATATTTGGTTGCGCGCGTGCATTCCTGGCGCCTGCGTCTTCGAGTCTTGCGGTAAATCTGGTGCCTAAAGAAGACTTTGTGAACGCTGCCGGGTTTGCGGCGGTGTCCTGGCAGGCAGCATCGATTGTTGGCCCGGTTGCGGGTGGTTTGCTGTATGGAATATCCGCGTCGGTTGCGTATTCAGTTGCTGTCGGTCTGTTCTTAGCGGCGGCAGTTTTGGTTTTCGCGATACCCAAGCCCGATCAGGTGACAGGGCAGGCGGCTAAAACGCTCTCCAGTGTGTTGGACGGCTTCCAGTACGTATTCAAAGAGAAGGTTGTGCTGGGTGCGATTTCTCTGGACCTGTTTGCGGTATTGCTCGGTGGTGCGGTGGCAATGTTGCCGGTCTATGCGAGTGACATTCTTCAAGTCGATTCGCAGGGGCTTGGATTGCTCCGAGCTGCGCCGGGCATTGGGGCGTTGATCATGGTTGCGATCATGAACATTTTTCCGATTCGCGACCATGCAGGAATCATTCTGTTCGTGAGCGTTGCGCTATTCGGGCTCGCTACGGCTGTGTTCGGCGCATCGACCATCGCATGGTTTTCGATTCTGGCGCTTATGTGTGTCGGCGCATTCGACATGGTGTCGGTCTATATTCGCGAAGTTCTGCTGCAGCTCTGGACGCCGGATGACGTGCGCGGACGTGTAAATGCCGTGAACTCAATCTTTCTCGGCGCTTCCAACGAGTTGGGTGAGGCGAGGGCCGGGTTTATGGGGGCTGTCCTTGGTCCGGTTGCGACCGTTGTTCTGGGCGGCGTGGCAGCTATTGGCATTGCGGCTGGATGGGCATTTCTTTTTCCGCAGATCCGAAAAACACGGTATCTTGAGAGGCCGGAAGACTGATTTCGGCAGCCCGAGGGCTGCTAAACCGAGTCTTTTGCTGAGATTTTGAATCTCTAGCTTGCCTAATCTCCCAAGTTTTGACAGTTTCTGAGAAAAATAGAGCTGACTATAATAAACATCGGGAGGGCTATAATCCATGATGAAATGGATTTTTGGCGTATTAGTCATCATGGCAGCAACTATTGTTGTTGCGATGATTGGGGGAGCACCAGACATGGTCTCGGGCGGTCCGCACCCAGAATATGCGGGCATGAGTATTGGCGGGGACAGCGCTGCGCGTCTGGACGGGTTGTGGATCGAGGGGCTGATCCTCTATTTCGCGACATTCCTAATGGCACCTGCCTTTATGGCATTTGGTGTTGCTGAGCATAATCGAAACAAGACGTTCTGGACGATGATGGGCGGCGTCACTGCGCTAAACCTCGTCTTTGCGACTTTGCTCATCGTTTTTTACGTGGATTTCCTGAACACGGGCGAGACGTTCATGTTGCTCGGCTTTCCTGCTCCAACAGCGATGATGCTGTATGGCTGTTGGGGAACTGCAGCATTGTACACGGTCATCTACATCGCCGGGTTCAATAAGTTCATCTTCACACCTGAAGACGAAAAGACCTTTGAGGCGCTGATTGCGGCCAAAAATGCCGAAAAGACGGAGGCTTAGGACATGGAAGCGTTCCGTGAACCAATCATTCTCGCCTGTATCGGCGTGTATTTCGTAATTTGTATTCTGGTCGGCATCTGGGCGATGCGTAAGACGCACTCTGCGTCCGACTTCTTTATCGCAGGCAAGGGACTTGGCCCGGTCGTTGTCGGCCTGGCGGTCTTTTCGTCGACTTTGTCAGGCTTTGGCTTCGTCGGTGGTCCTGGCCTTGTCTACAATATGGGCATGACTTCCGTCTGGATGGTGATCGTCTCCACCCTCGGTTATGCAATCGTGTTCTACATGCTTGCCAAGCGTATGCGGGTGATGGCGGAAATCAGAGATTCGATCTCTCTGCCTGATATCGTTGCTGCGCGTTATTCCAGTAAAGCTGCTGGCGGCTGGATGGCTGTCGTCGTTATTCTGGGTGTGCTTGGATATCTGGCGACACAGATTCTAGCCATGTCGACGGTTCTTCAGTCGATCCTCGGGAACACAGAAATGTTTGAGGGCATCAGCCTGATTACCTGCGCTGTGATCTCGGTGAGCGTTCTGATTTTCTACGCGGTAACAGGCGGCATTCTGGCGTCGGTTTACACCGACCTCGTTCAGGGCCTTATCATGATGGTCTGTGGTCTTCTTGTGGTTGTCGCTGCGGCTATGGCAGTGGATGGCGGTTTCACTGCGGCATCCAGCTCATTGCTCGCGGATGACCCTGAGGCGATCATGCCGTTTGGTTCAGGTGGCATGTTTGCAGCCGTCGCGTGGGCGTTCATGTTCGGTGTCGGTATTGCGGGCCAGCCGCACCTTATCACCAAACTGATGATGAACCGTACGGTCAAAGACACGAAGATTATTCTACCGCTCTCAATCGCGGGCTATGCGGTTGCGGCAATGCTCTGGATTTCGGTCGGGCTGGTCATGCGTGCGCTTGTACTGCAGGGCAACCATGATCCGCTTGGACTTCCGGATGATGCAGCACCGGAATTCCTGACAGCGTATGCTAATCCGCTTCTTGCTGGTGTCGTGTTCGCCGGTCTGTTTGCGGCGATCATGTCGACGGCAGACGGCTTTCTGAACATTGGCGCGGCTGCGATCATTCACGATCTGCCGAAAGCTATTCGCGGTAAACCACTCAAGAATGAACTCTGGTGGGCGCGTGTGGCGACGGTGTTGTTGTGCCTGTTCGCTACCGGCTTTGCGCTGTATGCCCGCTATAATAGCGGCGAGCTTGTTGCACTGCTTGGTGCATTCGGTTGGGGCACGTTCGCTGCGGCGATCTTCCCGGTCGTGGCACTTGGTCTGAACTGGAAACGGGCGACGGCGAACGCTGCGATCTTCGCAATCGTTCTGTCACTTGTCTTCAACTTCAGTGTTAAACTGTTCGGGATTGCGATGCCGTTCGGCATGGATGGCGGGTTCATTTCCATGCTGGTTTCGATGATTGCGTTCATCGGCATTTCTTACATCGAAAAGCCGAAACCGCTTCAAAAGGATATCGAAGCGATCATGGACCTCTAGGCCTGACGTAACGTCAGACCTCGTAAAATCGATCTGTAGCTGATAGCCTGAGCATAAATAAAAATATGCTCAGGCTATTTGCGTTCTGAGACGGGGAAGAAACATGGCAAGTGAAACATCCACCGATCATTTCGACGTTCTTATCGTGGGAGCAGGCCTTTCCGGCATTGGCGCGGCGTATCACCTTCAGCAGAAATGTCCGGGGAAAACCTACGCCATTCTCGAAGGAAGGGACGCGATTGGAGGCACATGGGACTTGTTCCGTTACCCTGGCATTCGTTCCGACTCAGACATGCACACGCTGGGCTATGCGTTCAAACCATGGCGGCAGGCCAAAGCCATCGCTGATGGGCCTTCTATCCGGTCTTATGTTCGTGAAACTGCTGAGGAAAACGGCATCTCCGAGCACATCCGCTTTGGGCAGGATGTAAAATCGGCCAAATGGTCCTCGGAGACGTCGAGCTGGCATGTAACCAGCCTCGATAAGGCGAGCGGAGAAGAGAAAACCGTCGCTGGTCAGTATCTTCTGATGTGTAGCGGTTATTACAGCTATGACGAAGGATATACGCCCGACTTTGACGGGATGGAAGATTTCAGTGGTCTGATCATTCACCCACAAAAGTGGGACGAGAGTATCGATTACGCAAACAACAAAGTTGTCGTCATTGGCAGCGGCGCGACGGCCGTCACGCTTGTTCCTGAAATGGCCAAGACGGCGGCCCATGTCACCATGCTTCAACGCTCGCCTACCTATATGGCGACACGTCCCGCGACGGATGCGCTTGCAAACAAGATGCGCAAATTCCTTCCAGAGCGCCTGGCTTATAGCCTCACACGTTGGAAAAATGTGCTTTTCAACATGTATTTTTACAATCTCACGCAAAAGCATCCTGAAAAAACCAAGGAGCAATTGATCGGGATTGTCAGAGAGCAACTCGGCCCGGATTATGACGTGGAAAAACACTTCACGCCGGCATATAATCCGTGGGAGCAGCGCCTTTGCCTCGTTCCCGACAATGACCTTTTTGAAGCAATTAAGGACGGGTCAGCATCGGTCGTAACAGACCATATCGAGCGCTTTGATGAAGACGGCATTCAGTTGAAATCCGGTGAGCGCATCGACGCGGATATTGTTGTGACTGCGACCGGCCTAGACCTGAAATTCTTAGGCGGCGTTGAACTGGAAGTCGACGGGCGCAACATCCTTCCGAACGAACTTCTGAATTATAAAGGGCTGATGTTCTCCGGCTTGCCGAATCTCGCAGGCGTGTTCGGATATACAAACGCGTCATGGACGCTGAAAGCCGATCTGACCAGCGAATTCATGTGCCGTCTGATCAATCACATGGAACGTACTGGCGATGTTGCCGCGACACCTCATAATGATGATCCGAATGTGGAGACAGAAGACTGGCTTAGTTTCTCATCCGGATATGTGCAGCGAACACTTCACCGTTTCCCGAAGCAGGCATCAAACAAGCCGTGGAATCTGAACCAGAATTATGCCGTTGATCTCATGACGCTGCGTTTCAGCAAGCTGGACGATGGCGTTATGTGTTTCACCAAGGCGGGTGAAAAGGTTCCTGTTTCGGTGGCACCTGTAGATGCTGGCACGCAGGCTAGCGCGCAGGAGTTGGCGGCAGAGTAATTATCGGGTGTAGGTCTGAACAGCTTTGTGACGCGGGCAGACGGTTTCATGATCATTGATCATACCGACTGCCTGCATGAAGGCGTAGACGATAACCGGTCCGCAATATTTAAAACCGCGCTTTTTCAGGGCCTTTGAGAGCGCCGCAGATTCCTCGCTGTTCGTCGGCGCATCGCGGAAGTTCTCCCATGAATTCACAATTGGGGAACCGCCAACGAAGTCCCACATCCACTCAGAGAAAGATTGTGGCTCGTCGTTGAACGCCAGATAGGCTTTCGCATTGCCGATCAGAGCTCGAATTTTCTGAGGCGATCTTATAATGCCGGGATTTTGAAGCGCCTTTTCAATCCGTTCGTCGTCCCAGCGGGCAATTGAGGCCGGGTCAAAGCCATCAAACTCCTCGCGCATGCTGCCGCGCTTATATAGGATGGTCCGCCATGAGAGACCGGCCTGAAAGCCGTCCAATTGAAGTTTTTCCCAGAGTGCGCGGCTGCCATACTCGGGCACACCCCATTCTTCGTCGTGATATGCGCGATAAACCGCGTCATCAGCAGGGGCCCAGGGACAATGAATTTTGTTGGATTCGGTCACAGAAAATCTCTTATGCGGATGGAAGGTGGCACTCTGCGGGTTTATCATTGATCGTAACCGGTGTCGCAGACTCTGTGGCGTTTGCTAGACGGTCCAGCCTGACCAGTGCGAGTCCTTCTCCCTCAGACCATGATGTCACGGTGCCCACGGTAGAAATGCCTGCTTTGATTTCGTCGCCGTTCTGTGCAGTCGCTTCAGGAGCAGAAACGCGAAGAAGGCGTTTACGAACTTTCGTTTTGCGTTTCATTCGGCTGGCGACTTCCTGACCGACAAAGCAGCCTTTTTTGAAGTCGATGCCGTTGGTGAGGTCCATATTGATATCGGCAGGGAACACTTCGCCTAGGCCGTAATCTACCCCGAACTCAGGAAACACAGCGTCGGTACGGAGCCTGGTGTAAGCCGCTGATGACTTTTCGGAGGTTTCGACATTGGTCTCACTAATGACGCGCTTTATGTCATCACCAAAATTCGGCGGGGACATGGAGGCCAAAACCGGCAATTCCGGATATCCCTCAAACACCAGAACATGCAGATCATCACGACGGGTGAACTGAACGTCTGCGCGAAGCTTTAGCATGGTCAGACGTTTTTGCATGGCATCCGCTTCTGTTTCAGGAAGGTCGATGAGCAAGCCATAATTCGTGCGGAATACAAACATGTCTGTCAGAATCTTGCCTTGCGGCGTCAGCAGCGCGCCGTACACACCATCGCCAATGGCAAGTGTCTCGACGTTGCAGGTCAGAACGCGGTTCAGAAAGCTTTCGGTTTCCATGCCTGTCGCGGAGAGGACAGCGCGATGCGAAAGCGGGTAAACAGAATTGGTCATGAGCCACAGATAGCGAAGCCTGCGCTAAATTCTATGTATAATCTGAGCTTGAATTGTAATTCGTCACGTTGTCAGTGGTTTCGAATAACGTCAAAACGGCGTTATGATCGTGACAAGCATTAAGTCCTGAGGAGATTTCGCTGATGTATGAACTCGTACTTCGCAATGGTCGGGTGATGACTCCGGGTGGACTTGTGTCCACAGATATTGGCGTCTCGAACGGCAAGATTGCCCGTATCGGCGAGATATTTCACTCAGAAGCGGCGACGACCTTCGATGCAAAAGGTCTGACCATTCTGCCTGGCGTGATCGATTCACAGGTTCACTTCCGCGAGCCGGGGCTCGAATACAAAGAAGATCTGGAAACCGGTGCGCGTTCCGGCGCGCTCGGCGGTGTGACGTGTGTGTTTGAAATGCCAAATACCAATCCATCGACTATTACGCCGGACCGGCTTCAGGACAAGTTGAACCGTGCGGCAGGCCGTATGGATATTGATCATGCGTTTTATGCGGGAGCGACACACGAGAACACGCATCTGCTTGCTGAAATGGAAGCTATGCAGGGCTGCTGTGGCATCAAGGTGTTCATGGGGGCATCCACAGGCGATTTGCTCGTACAGGATGATGAGGGCGTTGAGGCGGTTCTTCGAGCCATCAAGCGACGCGCGGCGTTCCACTCTGAGGATGAATACCGTCTGGCAGATCGTCGTGATCTCGCTGTAACGGGCGACTGGACTAGTCATCCGGTTGTTCGTGACCCTCAGGCTGCGATCAAGTCTACTGAACGTCTTCTCCGTCTTGCGCGGAAAACCGGAAAGCGCATTCACGTGCTGCATATTACGACGGCGCAGGAGATGGAAATTCTGGCGCGTAATAAGGATGTTGCAAGTGTTGAGGTCACACCGCAACACCTCACGCTCGTTGCGCCTTATGCCTACGAAATTCTCAAAGGCCGCGCGCAAATGAACCCGCCAATTCGCGAACAGCACCATGTGGATGCGCTCTGGCGCGCGGTAAATGCAGGTGTTGTCGATGTTATGGGGTCAGACCACGCGCCGCACACATTGGAAGAAAAGGCTCGACCTTATCCTGCGAGCCCGTCAGGCATGCCAGGTGTGCAAACACTGGTGCCGGTGATGCTGACACATGTGAAAAATGGACATCTCAGCCTGCAGCGCTTTGTTGAGCTGACAAGCGCAGGTCCTCAGCGTGTGTTCGGTATTGTCGGCAAAGGCCGTATCGCTGAAGGCTATGATGCTGACTTCACGGTTGTCGACATGGAGCGCCGTGAAATCATGACGGATAGCTGGTCGAAAACCAAATCCGGCTGGACACCATTCGATGGCATGGAAGCGCAAGGCTGGCCGGTAGCGACTATCGTACGTGGCCAAATCATCATGCAGGATGGCGAGATCGTGCAGAAGGGGCTCGGCAAGCCGGTCCGATTCCAGGAGACGCTGGCTCCGGAAGATGCTGCGTAGAGCGCGCTGAAGGGGAAGGGTATGCCTGTAGAACGGCGCGGTCTCGAGCGCATTCTTTTCTGGCTGTATGAAGGCTTCGGAACAGGTCCTTATCTGTTCCGTTGGGTGCTGTTGGCTATCGATGCCGCGGCGGTTGCCTTCTTTCTCTGGGCGCCGTTTCAGGACCGTACGCAAGCCTATTTTATTCTGGACATACTGATCGCGCTCTTTATCGCGCTCGATTTCAGTGCGCGGTTCTGGATATCCCGTCCACGCCATATGTTCCTGATCAATCCGTTCAATCTGGCGGATATTGTGGTGTTGATTTCGCTGTTACTGCCGATGTTCTTCTCGAACTTCGCATTCCTGCGGATATTGCGGGCGCTGCGCCTCGTGCGCGCCTTCACCTTCCTGCGTCGGATGAAGAATATTTCGTCCTACTTGCGGGAGAATGCGGAAATCATTGATCGGGTGGTGAACCTTCTTGTGTTCATCCTGATCATGACCGCGTTCGTATACGGCACCCAGCTTGAGGCGAACGAGCACATCAATTCATATCTGGATGCGCTCTATTTCACGATCGCGAGTCTCACCACGACAGGTTATGGCGACATCGTTCTGCAGGGCGTATTCGGCAAGCTGTTATCCATCTTCATCATGGTTCTTGGTATCTCACTCTTTTTGAGACTCGTGCAGGCAATCGTGAGGCCGTCCAAGGTGAATTCAGAGTGTACGCGTTGCGGTTTATTGCGCCACGAACCGGACGCAATTCATTGCAAACACTGCGGTGAGTTCATCAGGCTGCCGACGCACAACGAATAGCCTATTCGCACCAGCTGGGTTTGGCTTCGCTGCGATCTTCATTCCAGCGTTGAGCCAGTCCACGCTGCTCCAGCAAATGCCCGACATGCACGCCGTCCAGATAGACGTGGGCGCGACCGCGGCCGTATTCATCAACGCCGCGGAATAAAATCTGAACCTGATCAGCGTCGCGGAAAATCTCTTGGACGGCAGAGACGGTTTCTTCGCCGAGATCAGCTTCGGCGAGGCATTCGGCATGGGGTGAGGTTTCGGGGCTGTCGTATCCAATCAGGCGGAAGCGACGTCCCTGCAATTGATATGTATCCCCGTCGACAGGGCGGACTGCATCAGCTCTTCCTGCAAGGCATTCTGGGTTTTCATCGCAGAGATTTTCTGGCGGTGGTGCGCTGCAGGATGCGGCTGCTAAAAACACCGCAAAAATGCCTAAGCGATACGATTGTCGCATGACGTTTCTCCCCCTATGCTCGCCCCAATCAAGCAAAAGAATTGGTGACAAGCCAGCTTAAACTCAAAGGGAGACACATGTCCGGTCCAGTCCAGGAATCGGTGCGCACGGATGCACTGCCGTTTCGTGAAATTCCGTACCTTCCACAAAAGCTGAACGTCACGCATCGTGATGATGGCTCCATTATTCTCGAGAATGGTCAGCCATTGAGGCCTTACCCGCCGCACATGTTGGCGCCTCTGGTCTATTGGGCTGCGAATGACCCTGATCGTCTATGGCTTGCGCAACGTGATCCGGTTGAGCCTGAAAAGGACGGCTGGCAACGGCTTACCTATGGCGAAGCGCTGAAGCGTATTCGTCGCCTTGCTCAGGGATTGCTGGACAATGGCGCGGGGCCGGACGCGCCACTGATCATTCTGTCTCGCAATTCGATCGAACATGCTCTGATCATGTATGCTGCGATGTGGGCAGGAAGCCCGGTTGTACCAGTAACGCCGGCTTATGCGCTTCTCAGTCAGGACTTTGCCCGGCTCAATTATGTCGACGGCCTGACCTCTCCGAAGTTTATCTATGTTGATGACGGGCAGGAGTTTCAGCGTGGACTCGATGGCATGAAACTGGACGGACGTCTGGTTATTTATGCCAGAAACGCTCCGACTGTAGAAAACCAGATCAGTCTGGATGAACTGGAAGTCCCTCCGACCTATCAGGTGGATCTGGCCTATGACCGCCTTGGTCCACAAACAATCGCCAAGTTTATGCTCACGTCCGGCTCGACCGGTGAGCCGAAAGCGGTGATCAATTCCCACGAGAACATTGCGTCTATGGTGAAGATGATCAGGTCGATCTGGAATACAGAGAAACTTGAGCAGCTTACGAATGGCCAGCAGGTCATGGTGAATTTCCTGCCGTGGAGCCACACTTACGGAGCCAATTCCATTTTGCACTCCATGGCTGACTGGGGCGGTGCGCTCTACATCGATTGGGGTGCGCCTACACCGGCTCGACTGCCGGAAATGATTCGTAACCTCAAAGAGGTTTCACCAACCCAGCACACGACCGTACCCGCCGCGTGGACGGCCATTGCAACCGAGATTGAAAACGATCCTGAACTCGCTGAGACCTTCTTCAAAAAGCTGTTTGTCATGGCCTATGGCGGCGCAGCTATGGGGCAGGACATTTATGAACGCATTCAGAAGGTGGCGATCAAAACGACGGGTGAACGGATTTCCCTTTCTGCGGGCTATGGCGCGACTGAAACATCGCCGACGACCGCAAATGTACATTGGCCGAGCTCGGTCATGGGCTTGATCGGTCTGCCTCTGCCGGGTTGTGAAATGAAGATGGCACCTGTCGGTGAGAAGTATGAGTGCCGTGTGCGTGGTCCTCACATCACCAAAGGCTATTACCGCAACCCGGAAAAAACAGCAGAAGCGTTCGACGAAGAAGGATTTTACAAACTCGGTGATGCCGTAAAGTTTGCTGATCCCGACGATCCGAATCAGGGCCTTGCGTTCGACGGGCGGATCGCCGAGGAGTTCAAACTCGCAAATGGCACATGGGTGTCAGCTGGTGCTGTACGCATTGGCGCGATTTCCGAAGTCGATGGGGCACTCGCTGACGCTGTAGTTTGTGGTCTCAATAAGGATAAGATCGGTATCCTAGGCTTCCTGAACGAGAGTTTCTGTAAGCGAATTGCCGGTTCGATCCCGCTTGAGGAGATGGCGCGTCATCCTGATATCCGCCAGGCGGTAGAGAATGGACTGCGTTTCTACAATCAGAAAAATCCTAATGCGTCTTCACGCATCGCGGCCTGTATCCTTCAGCCCGATCAGCCGTCGCAGGATAAGGGTGAAATCACCGAAAAGGGCTACATCAATCAAAGCAAGGTTCAGTCCTTGCGCGCGGCTGAAGTCGAGCGCCTGTTCAAGGCGCCACACGATGAAGACGTAATCGTTCTTTGAGTTCCGGGAAGAAAGACATGACGACAGAAACTAAAACAGGTGCTGAGGCGCTGGTGGGTACGCTCGCGGACTGTGGTGTGACAGCGTGCTTTGCGAACCCGGGTACTTCAGAGATGAACCTTGTGACCGCTCTCGATAAAGAACCCCGCATCCGGTCTGTGCTTTGTCTCTTTGAAGGCGTGGCGACCGGTGCAGCGGACGGTTTCGGGCGCGTTTCAGAAAAACCCGCCATGACGCTGCTGCACCTCGGCGCCGGATATCTCAATGGCGGTGC
>QGCY01000105.1_pt1 | contig 19599 bp, 13 predicted proteins | sample 4708041 | NCBI WGS metagenome assembly QGCY01 (sample SAMN08941164, study PRJNA450518) | Sediment metagenome, whole genome shotgun sequencing project. | biome: grassland soil; feature: grassland; material: soil; isolation source: soil 14 days enrichment with methanethiol and mixed carbon source ... | reverse complement strand
ACCGCGTCTTACGTGCGGTTAAGGATGACCCACTGGATCCAAAGTGATCTTGGCGGATCGTGCTGCGGTGAATGAGTTGATATAAAATCGGGAAGGCAATATTCATAGCCATCCATGACCACAGCAAGGATTGAATATCAAATCCTGAGGCTCCGAAGGCCCAGAAAACCGTAAATTTTATCAAAAGGCAGAGCCCGTAAACCAAATTAAATGAAAGCCATAAAATCATAAAGCTTTGCCCCATTAAAAAGCGGCGCTGAGAAATGATAAAGCGTTGTAATAATATGAAGATAAAGGCATTTAAGCCCAAAGGTGCCAGTGTGATGCTGTCAATCAATAGCCCGCAGAGAAATACAAATAAGGGATTCAGTGCTCGGGGATTAAAAATCGACCAATAGTAAATCGCGATCATAAAGAAAGGGAGATGCAATGCGAGGCTATTAATCTGAAAGGGGCCCAATATCTCAAGCAATAGAAGTAAGCTCGCCACCACGCTGGGGAGTAAGCCCGCACAAAAGGCTATAATTTTGCTTCCAATGTGATTTTCAGTATCCATATTCTGGTTTTAGCGCAAATCCGTCGAGCCGACAAAAGCTTTTACAAAAAAGGGTAAAGCTATCCCATTATTGCCTATATGCCACGGTGTTTAACGATCCGTCAAAAGGATCTTGAGGTATAGTAAATGCTCAGGTTGCATGAATGGCGTAATGACCGGACTGCCGTCAGAATTGATAGCAATCTGTCCGACCGGAATGCCGGGGGGGAACATGCTACCTGCGCCGGATGTCATAACAAAATCACCGGATTCAAAAGTCATGTCTTCCGGGTAATGGGTTAGTTTGGGGGTCGCATCATTTTGCCCCGCCAATACCGCGTGCGTGGCAGAACCATCACGGTGGTTTACCATGACCGGCACGCGGGCATTCATATCGCTAAGTAATAAAACGCGTGCGGTGTTCTCTGAAGATTCAATTACGCGGCCAGCCAATCCGCTTTCAGAAAGGGCGATGGCGTTTTTGGTAATGCCGCTTGAGATTCCACCTTGGATTAAAAGGCTTTTGGCGAAGTGGTGGCTTGCATCTAGGGCAATCGGTGCGGTCACAAAGTCAATATCTCCATAATGCTGAGGGCCCTTAACCTTCAACATGTCACGCAGCATTTCGTTTTCGGCGCGCAAGCTTTGCGCTTCGCTATACCATGCTTTCAGCTTTTGGTTTTCTTCACGTAAGGTTGCATTGGTGCTTTGCAGAGAAGCAAAGCCAGTAATATCTTCAAAAAACATACTGGCACGATCGAGAGGGATGCGCGCCTGTGCAAGCGCGGGGGATAGTCGGTGCGCGAATTGTGCGCGGATATTGTCGACCATTTCCGGTTTGCTATAGGAAAGAAAAACCAAAACAACACCGGCTAAGATGAGTAACGCCGAAGACAGGGCATAATTCATGCGGATAACCGATCCGGTCAGGGCGCGGCTTTTAGAGTTAGAGAGTTTGATTTTTTTCACGAGGAGAGATCCAATCCTTGAAACAATCGTGCATTCAAATCAAAGTATAAAATCATATGGATGAAAATACAAAGGCAAAACGAATCGGTAATTCGAAGCGTTGTGGATAGCCTTAAAATAAGTCGACTGAATATGCGGGCGTGTTCAAGAACGTATTGTAAATACGAAAAGAGGGGGAGGTAAGGGCTATTTATCCACCAATACGTGCCGAAGTGTTTTGTATTCTTCGAGGGCGTGTCCTGTGCCCAATGCCACGCAAGATAACGGGTCATCGGCCAGTGTTACCGCCAAACCGGTTGCGTGACGCAATACAAAATCAAGGTTCGTCAATAAGGCACCCCCACCGGTCATGACAATGCCTTTATCAACAATGTCAGCCGCTAGTTCGGGTGCGGTGTGCTCAAGGGCGACTTTAACGCCTTCGATGATTTGTCCAACAGGCTCCGCCAGTGCTTCGGCGACTTGACGTTCGGTAATGATAATTTCTTTGGGCACACCATTCATAAGGTCACGCCCACGAATTTCCATGGTCCGGCCTTCGCCGTCGCTCGGCGGGCAGGCCGAGCCAATTTCTTTTTTGATGCGTTCGGCCGTGGCCTCACCGATCAGCAAATTATGAACCCGGCGAATATAGCCAATGATGGCTTCGTCCATTTTGTCACCACCCACCCGAACGGATCGTGCGTAAACAATTCCGCCCAGTGATACAACCGCGACCTCGGTGGTGCCGCCGCCAATGTCAACGACCATTGATCCGGTAGGCTCAGTCACAGGCAAGCCTGCGCCAATCGCGGCGGCCATGGGCTCTTCAATCAAAAAGACTTCACTGGCGCCAGCGCTTTCGGCAGATTCTTGGATAGCTCGGCGTTCAACCGCGGTTGAGCCAGAAGGAACACAAATTACCATTTTAGGAGAGACAAATGAGCGTCTATTATGCACTTTACGGATAAAATGCTTGATCATGGCTTCGGTAACTTCAAAATCAGCAATCACCCCGTCACGAAGCGGTCGGGTGGCAACGATGCTGCCAGGTGTGCGACCAAGCATTTGCTTGGCTTCGTTCCCGACGGATAAAATCTGTTTTTTCCCGCCAATAGTCGAAATAGCAACCACAGAAGGCTCGTTCAGGACGATGCCGCGGTCGCGAACATAGACCAGCGTATTGGCCGTTCCAAGGTCAATCGCCATATCGTTCGACATAAAACCAAAAATTCGAGAAAACATAGTCTCGTTATATAAGACCCAGCAACGAATACAAGACGAATCATGATGCTGGAGGATTCTTTTGCACAGACATCATTCAATGGAAGGCATAAGACACACTTAACCAAGTAATACTCATGCAGATTTTAGGGGAATATAAAATTCAGACATAATAAAAGCCCCTGATACTTATAAAAAAGCAAGGGGCCTTAATCAAATGGGTAGCAAGTTAAAACGCCCACGAATGAAGGGCGTAACAAATTATCCCTGACGTGCTTTATAGCGAGGGTTCTTTTTGTTAATCACATAAACGCGGCCACGGCGGCGAATAACGCGGCAATTACGATCGCGGTTTTTAAGGGTCTTAAGTGAGTTGGCAACTTTCATTGTCTTCGCTTTCAATTCTTCAATTCTTATACTCGAGGCGCAAATATATCCATATGCATTCATTTGTCAAGCTTTGCATTGCAAAGTAAATTATAAAAGCTTCATTTCTTTTTAACCGAAGCGATGGTAAATTAAGCATTGTCACATAAATATTAAAGAAATAGAGTGATAAAGAGGGACACCAGCAGGTTCATTTCGCAATGATCAACACACAAACATCGCAAATTTTCAAAACCGGCGACATCATCATGAAACAAGGTGATGTGGGTGATTGCGCCTATATTATTGAAAAAGGAAAAGTCGAGATCTTGGTTCAAGGCGATGATGGCATTGAAAAGCAAGTCGGCACCCGCAGCGCCGGGGCTATGATTGGTGAAATGGCGTTAATTGATAAAGCGCCGCGCACAGCAACTATCCGTGCGATCGAAGATTGTGAATTTATAGCCATCTCCGCTGAAGATTTTGTCCGCCGTTTAGAAAAATCCGATCCGATTTTGAAAATGGCGATTCGGGTTATCTTGGCGCGTTACCGCGATATCTGGCAAAAATTTAGTGGTAATCAAGGCCAGCAAGAAAGAGCCACCGCAGAGAGCATTGAACAAGGCTACACCGCAGACAGCCAAGCGATTAATAAGGTTAAACTCGCCAATGAGCTTAAAGGTGCTTTTGAGCGTGAAGAGCTTTTCCTTTGTTACCAGCCAATTATTGACCTGGAGAAAGGAACACCGGCGGGATTCGAAGCGTTGATGCGCTGGAACCATCCTGAGCGCGGCTTTATCTCTCCGGGTGTGTTTATACCCGTTGCGGAAGAAATTGGTTTTATCCACCAGCTAAGTATTTGGGCGCTGGAGGAATCTTGTAAAGCGCTGAAAAGAATTGAAGATGAGCTGAAGATTGAAGAGAAATTATTCATGAGTGTGAATTTTTCTGGCGATGATTTCGTTTCAGAAAATTTTGCCGAAAAAGCCAAAGGCATTGTAAGCACAGCAGGAATTTTACCCAGTCAAATCCATGTTGAAATTACGGAGCGCGTCTTAGCGGCTGAGCCTGATCTTACCCGCGATGTTTTACAAGCCTGCGCAGATAATGGCATGCATATATCAATCGACGATTTTGGCACGGGCTATTCGTCCCTAAGTTATTTACATCAATTCCCGATTAAGACGCTTAAGATTGATCGCAGCTTTGTGGTTGAAATGCTGAAAGAACAAGGCAGCCTTGCTCTGATTCAGTCTATTATCTCTTTAGGTAAAAATATGGGGATGTCCATCATAGCCGAAGGCGTGGAAGAGGACAGCGAAGTTGATGCCTTAAAGCAATCGGGATGCGATATGATCCAAGGATTCTTCTTTTCAAAGCCATTGCCTGAGTCTGACGCATTGGCTTACGTGAAAAAGCAATTTGGCAAATAACTCACTTTAAACGATTACTTTGTCGTTGCTGTAAAAACACCATCCCAATCATCGCCGGGGGGCTTTTTAATCATGGCTTCGCAGCGCTCAATATAAAGCTGATAGCAAACTTGCAAATCATACCCATCCTCTTTGTAAAGCTGTTTGGCAAGCTTGAGCGCTCGTTTAAACTCACCGCCTTGATAGGCGCTGATCATGTCATGGTGTTGGCTTGCTTGTTCGATAAAAGCAGAATTTTGAGCCAATATCTCATCACCCAATAAAGCAAAAACGCGCACAGGCTTTGTCTTGCCTTTGACGCGGATTAAATCCATCTCCAAGATTGCAAAATCAGGAACGGCCTTGGTTGTTTCTTCACCAACTAAAATGCCGACGCCATAATTCTTGGTTTGTCCTTCCAGGCGGGAGGCCAAATTAACCGGATCACCAAGTGTAGAATAGGCAAAGCGCTGGCGCGATCCCATATTTCCCACCGCACTAAGGCCGGTATTGATACCGATTCCGGCTTTTAATAACACAGGTTTTTTTGCACTGCCTTTGGCTTTGGCTTCGATGGCCTCATTAATCGGGGTCAGTGCAGCTTGCATGCCTAGCGCGGCGCGGCATGCATTGATCGCATGATCCGGATCATCCAAAGGCGCATTCCAAAATGCCATCATCGCATCGCCCATATATTTATCGATGGTCCCGCGATTTTGCATGACCAGATCGGACATTGGCGTCAGGAAATCATTCATTAGTGCAATTAGCTCTTCTGGCGTTAACCCTTCGGAGATCGTAGTAAAGCTACGAATATCGGTGAACATGATGGTGAGCTCTTTAATCTCGCCGCCCAGTTTCAGCTTGTTCGGATCGCCCGTAAGCTCCTTCATAAAATCGGGGGAGATATAAAGTCCGAAGGCATCGCGCACTTGTTTGCGGTCTAGCTCCGTTTTTAAAAAACTTAATGCTGAGGCTGCGACAAAAATAATTGAGACCAAAATAGACGGTGTCACAGGGTCGAGTAAAAATCCGTAATGATCAAAAGCAAGCCAAGAGCCGCTTATGGCGGCGGTGATAAAGCTCAACGTCGCAATCAACAGCCAAGCCGGATTAATAAAGAATGATAAACCAATCAGTAAAAGCCCCGCACCAATGCCGGTAAAAAATTCATAATCGATGGCTTTCGCGGGCCGGTTGAGATAATGGCCTTGTAAAATTTGCTCAAACGCATTCATGTGGACTTTCACCCCAGCGACATTACCCAAAGGGGTTGCTCGTAAATCCTTCAGCCCCTCGGCTTCAGACGCAATAAACACCACTTTCCCCGACAGATCAGGCAAAGCTTCAGGCTGTTCCATTAAGCTCGGCACGAAACGAAAGGCTGGAATTTGCTCATCGCGGTTAAAATAACGGTAATAAATCCACATTTTTCCATCCGCACTCACCGGAATAGTGAGGTCATTAAGCTCAATCAAAAAAGGTGGGTTAAAAGGGTTTGTCTCATAAGCGCTATTCCAATCCAGTTTGGCGTAGCCTCTGGAATCTTGGTTCATTAAGCGTGCACCTTCCAAAATCAAGGAAGGGTAAAGCTGACGCCCATTGTGAAAGAACAAACCGGTTTTACGGATTACGGCATCACTATCCAATGAAGCCATAAAACTCCCGTTACCCGCGGCGGCTTTTTGCAACGTGGGCAGGAATTGAGCCGTCGTTTGAAAGTAATTAGAACCAGAGGAAGTCTGCGACAAGAAAAAAGATTTAACATCCCGCTTAGCCAGTATCCGTCCCTTCATTTTAGGCGGCTGGGCGTTGGAGCCATAAGAAAAACCTGCGACGAAAATGCCGGATTCCTTGATAGCATCGGCCAGCAAGCTATCATTGTCAGGCATCTGGGCCAAAGAATCACGGGCAGGATGATCGGCGGGCAGTAGGGCTGCGATTTGTGATGGCGATGTTCGATCTGGTTCGGCCAAAACGCCGTCGAATAAAATCACCGAAGCTCCGGCTTTTGTAATATTTCGGATCATCTCGGCCAAGACGAACCGAGGCCAAGGCCATTGCCCAATACGGCTGAGGGATTGGTCGTCAATATCGACAAAAATTAATTGATCACTGCTCGGCCGTGGCTTGATCTTCATATAGGCTTCGAACATTAAATTGCTGACGCGTGCTTTAACACCGGTAGTTTCATGCAAGGAAAGGATAAGCCCACCCAGACCGACCAGCAGCAAGATTAATCGAATAGCGGGATGCGTGATAAAGCGTATCATAGGATGAAAACTCTTATCTTAGCGTTCAGTGAACGCAACCTGTTGGGCCCGGAAAAAAGGCTTCAGCAAATAATATAAAATCGTACGTTTTCCGGTAATAACCTCGGTCGTTGCAACCATGCCCGGAATGATTGGTAAAGGTGCTTCAGCAGAGCCCATATGGCTTTGTTCTGAAATGACTTCGATTTCAAAATAAACATTATTATCTTGATCGGTAATACTGTTGGAACCAATCCGCGAGACGCTTGCGTTAAGCGAACCATATTTAATTGCATCATAAGCGCTAAGCTTGACCTTCGCAGGCATCCCCACACGAACAAAAGCAATATTTTCAGGCGTGATGCGCGCAACAATTTTAACATCCTCACCTAAAGGAACGATTTCAGCCAAAGGCTTGGCAGGCTCAACCACACCGCCAATCGTCGTAACGCTAAGGCGGTTTATAACGCCATCCACCGGTGATCTTAGCTCGGTCCGGCTTACGCGGTCGCTAATCGATTTTAAATCCTCCTGCAGGCCGGATATTTTGGATTCAACCTCATTGAGCTCTCTCAGTGCTTCGGATCGAAAGCGATCATTCACATTGTTTTTCTCGCTTTGTGCCGCGCGTTTTTCAGCTTCCAAAGCACGCTTATTCTCTTTTTCGGTATTGATCTGCCCTAAAAAATCATTGAGCTGACGCTCCAGACGGATTTGCTCAAGCTTAGGTACAGCGCGGGATTGAACCAACCCGGCCGTAATGCGAAGCTCTTCTTGTAAGGATGTGACGCTTTCGGATAAGCGTGCCACTTGCGAGTTAGAGGCTGAAATTTCTGCTTGGGCTTTGGCAATTCGGTCATTTAAAATGCGGTGCATACCGTAAAGCTCACTCTTGCGGGAGGTAAATAAAGCAAGCTCATTAGCCACCACTTGCGGGTATTTATCCTGAAGCTCTTTAGAGACTTTAAAATCATTGCCTGATGTTTCGGCTTTGAGGCGGGCCTTTTGTGCCAGCAAAGACATGTATTGTGATTCAGCTCCGCGCTCTTGAGATGCAAAAATCACATCACTAATCCGCAATAAAATTTGTCCTTTTTCGACTTGCTGGCCTTCTTTAACCAGAATTTCTTCGACTACACCGCCTTCCAGGCTTTGTAAAATCTGGATATCTTTCGATGGGACAACCTGTCCTTGACCGCGGGTGAGGATTTCAACTTCCGATATGGCGGCCCAGCCAATGATAAAAGCGACCAAAGCCACCACGGTAAAGAGCATTAAAATCGCAGGCGTCGCCGGGCGCATATGGGTTGCGGCATCCAGCTCGGACATAAAATCGGTTTCTTTTTTATCTTTATTGTTATGAGTAATCATGCGGGCACCTCAATCTTTCCGGCGCGTAAAGCCTCCATGACTTTTTCGCGCGGGGCATCCATGATAATGCGTCCCTTATCGATCAAAATCAGGCGATCGGCTAAATCCAACATATGTTGCTTATGGGTGATCAGTACCAGTGTGCGATCTTTAATTTGCTCTTCGATATAGCTGCGGAATAGACGTTCAGATTGAATATCCATCGCATTCGTAGGCTCATCACAAACAAAAACAGATGGGTTGGATATAATCGCCCGTGCCAAAGCAACAGATTGACGTTGTCCACCGGATAAGGCCTGGCCTTGCTCTCCAACCGGTGCGTCATAGCCCATGGGGTGGCGGGCAACAAAATCATGAACACCGGCCTGACGCGAGGCATCTAGAATTTCTGCTTCGGTGGCGTGGGGGAGACTCATCGTAATATTGTCGCGAACCGAGCCGTTAAACAGTGTTATATCTTGAGAGATATAGGCACAGGCACGCTTGATATCGACAGGGTCAATTTGCCGTGCGTCGGTGTCATCAAATAGAACTGTCCCGTCATCAGGGCTGTAAAGTCCCATAATAAGGCGGGCAATCGTACTCTTGCCCGAACCAACTTTACCGATAATGCCTACTTTTTCACCGGGTTGAATGGTAAAAGACACATCTTGTAAAATCTTGTTATCGACCGCCGGGTAAGAAAAATTCACGTGATCGAACGCGATTTTGCCTTTTAAAGAATCACGGTGAATAAAATGCTTCTCAGGAGGGCGATCAACGGGGGAGTTCATAATGCGCTCAATCGTTTTAAGCGCGCTGCCAGCATGGTGATAGCGGGTCATCAGCGCGGCAATCTGGCCAATCGGCGCGATGGCACGCCCGCCAATAATGACACAGGCAATCAACGCCCCCATCGAAAGCAATCCGTCTCGCACCAGATACATGCCCAATAGCACGACAATGACACTGGCGCTTTGCTGTAAGAAGGATGCAATATTAACCCCGATACCTGACCAAAATCGTGAGTTTTGTCCGTGGCGGGCATTTTCCCCTACATAGCTCATATACCGGGCGCGCATCAGGCCATCGGCGCCGATTGTTTTAATGGTCTCTAGGCCACTAATCGTTTCAACCAGCAATCCGTGCTTGGCTTCGGAAGAACGCGTGGCGAGGCGAACGTGTTTTTTTAAAGGAATTTGCAGAATTAGGCCTAAAATAAACACGACCATAATCATGGCGCATAAAACAAAAGCGATCATCCCGCCGAGTTGATAAATAATAAATAAGAAAAAGATCGAGAAAGGAAGGTCAACAAGCGTCGTAATCGTGGCAGAGGTGAAAAAATCACGTACCGAATCAAAATCGCGCAGCATATTGGCAAACACGCCGCTGGATCGTGGTCGCGCTGCAATGCGCATATTTAAGACCTGGTCAAAAATACGCCGCGCTGCAATCACATCAATGCGGCGTCCGGAAAAATCAATCAAATACGCGCGCAAGGTGCGTAAAATAAGATCAAACCCATAGATAACCAATGCGCCGATACCCAGTGCCCAGCCAGTCTCAATAGCGTTATTAGGGATAACGCGGTCATAAACATTCATAATGAAAAGGGGGCTGACCAATGCAAAAATATTGGTAAAAATGGCGCCGAGCATAGCCATAGCATAGAGGTTTTTATTGCCCGCAACGACACTCCAAAACCAATGAGGTCCGTCCTTAGTGTCGTCATCGTGGTGCCGCTGGCTCGAAGCAGGGTTGGTAAAAGCCGCATTGGGCTTAATCAAAATAATATAGCCACCAAAGTCCGACTGCAGATCTTTTAAATCCCGTGTGATGAAGTGATCGCTCGTGCTTTCATCGGAAACCGCGCACGGGTCATATAATTTTGCCTGTGTTTGGTTAAGTGCCGTTAAAACGACAGCCCGTTTGTCTTTTAAAATGACAACGATGGGTAATGTCGCCGGATTAAGGGAGGCTATTTTTGCTTTTTTTTGTATCTTGGTCGAAAGATCGATCGCTTCGGCTGCTTCACAAAAGAGGCGGGGACCCATATTTTTCTCGTCATAAGGAAGCCCCGCGATCAACGAGCTAGCGGATTTTGCACGGCCAAAATGCCGCGTAAGAAAAACCAGACATTCAAGCAAGCTATCAATGTTTGCCGTTTTGTCCTTGGCTTCCATTGCCTACTCCTGATTGGGTTGTGTCGGCAGCAAAGCGCTGGTTTGTCCCATTGAGTATAAAATGCCGTACTGGGCAAGTAAAACTCTGTCTTGAGCGCTTACCTGATCCAGCTGGGATTGAAAACGCAGGTTATCTGCTTGGGCCAGCTCCAAAAGGGTGCTGCGTGCGCCTTCAAATTGCTCTTTGGTTGTTTGAAATAAAGAGGAGCCAATCTCAAGACGTTGATTCTGCGTTTGAAGTTGCGAAATGGCGCTTTCATATTCTGCATAAGCAATTTTTAAATCGCGCTCTAAAGTCCGCTGAAGATCACGCTGTTGGGCTATAGAGGCCTCATGCTGGAATTTACTTTGCTCGACACGGTGGAAAACCGCGCCACCGGCATCGAAGCTCCAGCTTAGGCGCATATAAGCATGCGCATCTTCCAGTTCGCCGCCGAGTAGGTCTTTCTTGTCTGATTTTGTGTAAGAAAGCTCTCCACTAACATCGGGCAAGAAAGCGGCGCGTTGGGCTGCAATGTCCTTTTCAAGCGATTCGACCGTGTAAGCACTGTTGCGCAGCGCCGGGTGGGTTTCTCGCAAAACGTATAAAGCTTCATCCACGTTCTCTGGAATGGCGTAATCAGGCAACAGCGGTGTGGCCATTTCGCCAGAAGGTTCTTCACCCACAATCTCATAATAGGCGGCCTTGGCTGTTTTTAATTGTCCCTCATAGGTGCTTAAAACATCACTCCAATACAGGCGTAAATTAGCTGCCTGACGGTATTCGCCTTCATCAATCGCACCTTCATCCACGCCGGACTTTAAGCGGTTAATGTAATCCTCCAGATTGTGCTGATGGTCTTGGATCATCGCGATAATACGGTAACTGCTAAGTAGGTTAATATAAACTCGTGCAACCGTTGCGCTGATGACCTCGCGGACATCCAGTTCATTAGCATCCGCAGCTTTTTCACGCATTTTGGCAGATCGCACTCGGTTTTTACGCTCACCCCCATCATAGAAATTCTGGCGCAAAGCAACATTACCTTCCCACGTGCCGGAATAACCTTGACCGCGTGTGACGCTTAACCCGCGAGATGTCGAGTTGTCACCAAATAAGCGTCCGCCCATGGCATTGACACTGAGTACAGGCAAATAGGCGGAAAACTCTTCAAGCCTTTGGCGCGTCGCAAGGCCGGTATTCGCTTCGGCAGCTTCCATTTTTGGGTGGTGGTAAACAGCAAAAGACATTGCTTCTTCGAGTGTTTTAGCACCAGCCGGATTGCAAAAAGCAAAGCTGGCCATCGCTGTTGTGATACTAAACAACGCGACATATCGCTGGTGAGGGCGTGGAAAGGCTGGTAAAATGAAAGAGCGCAACATAAGAGATTCAGAAAATAATAAATTAAGACAGCAGAAGCTTGTTGAAACAATAAGATCCAAAGCAAGTCTAATCGAATCGCATTGATGGCGCAAGACGTTAGAAGAAGAGGTCCACGGTGAAAAAAACGCACGCTCCCATTGATTTAGAAACACGGTTTCAAGAGCCAGAAAATTGGCATTGGGGGGAAGTAAATAGGGGTGGGTATACGCTCCGCTATGGCACGAATTTTCAGCGCGAAAATCAATCAAATTATAAGGCATGTCTTGCCTGTTTGCCGGGCTTAAGTGAGTATAGCGAAAAGTTTTTTGAGCTCATAAACGAACTGGCAAAGCACTCTATCGCGTGCATGGTGATCGATTGGCATGGTCAGGGGTTATCGTCGCGATATTTGCCTAATCCCCATAAACGTCACGCAAGTGACTTTATGCAAGATGCCGATGATCTAGATGCTGTACTTGTTGCGCTGGGGTGGGAGGAAGCTTCGAAAACAGGCAAAATAAAATTGCATATGTTGGCCCATTCCATGGGTGGAAATATTGGTATGCGCTATTTGTTGGAACATCCAGATATGTTTAGCAGCGCAGCCTTGATCGCACCCATGATGGGGATTTATGCCCTCAAAGATGTCTCACGTGAGTTAACCAAGATGCTGGTTAGCGGGTTCAGGAGCATCGCACCGCGTGCGTATGCGTTATCCGGCGGGGATTGGAGCCCGCACATAAGAGAGACACAAAGTGACGTCCTGTTCTCATCCGACCCCAAGCGTAGCGCGATTCACAATGCATGGATGCTGCAAAATTCAGACTTACAGGTTGGGCATATTACCAATGAATGGTTATATCAGGCGATTTTATCTTGTTGGGAAATAGAGCGAAAAGTGCAACAACATCCACCAACGATTCCGATACAAATTGCCTTGGCAGGCCATGAATATTTTGTCGACAATCAAGCGGCTAAAAAAATTGCGACATTAATTCCTCAAGCGGATGTTCTTGAATTCCCTGACGCTCGTCATGAATTGTTAATGGAAGCGGATAAAATAAGGAGCCCGTTGATCAAGCAAATACTTAAAAATATGGGGTAATAAAAGACAACCACCGGAATAAAGTAATAATATATTTAATATTTATCTGGGATAATGTAAATTGGTGGTGCAATAGCAAAGGGGAAAAGACGGAACCATGGTAGCAGAAATTCATAAGCGACTAAGCGATTATATTTATTCGGCGCTCGATCTCGCGCTGGAGCAAAAAGATTATGAGATTGCCTCTTTGTTGGTGCAGTCTATTGAGCTTTCAATGACACGCAGCGCCGGTGGTGGCGGTTTTGTAGAACGACGCGATTATCCGGAAAAGCTGGAAAAGGCAATGGTGCGCTTGGAAGAACTAAAAGCTGGCAAGGATTAACTTCCGGCTTTTTTAATCCATTCATCTTCACTTAAGACCTGAATGCCGAGCTCCGTTGCTTTTTTCAGCTTCGATCCGGCCTCAGCGCCTGCAATTACGAAATCGGTTTTCTTGGAAACGGATCCAGAAACCTTTGCGCCTAAAGTCTCTGCTTTGGCCTTGGCTTCTTGACGGCTCATTTTTTCCAGCGTGCCTGTAAACACCAAAACCTTGCCACTAAAGAAATGATCGTCCGCTACATTTGATTGAAACGGCTCAATGGTCAGGGCTGCTTGTAGGGCCTCAATCACGTCGCGATTATGAGGCTCTGCAAAAAACGCGCTAATATCATTGGCGACTGCCGGGCCAATATCTTCGATGGAGAGCAAATCCTGATAGGCTTCATCTTCAGGGCTATGGGCGGATAGCATGGCTTCATAAAAGGCTTCGATCGTGCCATACGTTGCGGCCAATCTCTTGGCGGTGGCTTCGCCGACCTGACGAATACCCAGCGCATAAATAAAGCGATTAAGGGCAATCGTTTTTCGATCTTCGATGGCCTTGAACAGCTTTTGCACTGAAAGCTCGCCCCATCCTTCACGTTCTTGCAAAGGGGGCATCAGCGATTCACTGCGTGTTGATAGGCTAAAAATATCCTGAGGAGATCGCACAATTTCATCATGATAGAATTGATCGATAATCTTATCGCCCATCCCGTCAATATCAAAGGCAAGCCGGGAGACAAAATGCTTCAGCCGTTGCACTGCTTGTGCTGGACAAATCAGACCGCCGGTACAACGCCGCACGGCTTCATCAACCTCACGTACGGCGATCGATCCACACGCGGGGCAATGGTCAGGAAATTCAAACGGCACGCTGTTCGTTGGGCGCTTGTCGGTCAGTACATTGACCACCTGAGGGATCACATCACCGGCGCGCTGGATGGTGACCGTATCACCCGCCCGCACGCCTTTGCGGTTGATTTCATCTTCGTTATGTAAGGTCGCATTCGATACCACAACCCCGCCCACCGTTACAGGTTTAAGCCGCGCCACAGGGGTTAAAGCACCGGTGCGTCCGACTTGGATATCAATGCGCTCTAGCGTGGTGATGGCTTGTTCGGCCGGAAATTTATGCGCGGTAGCCCAGCGCGGTGCCCGACTCACAAAGCCAAGGCGCTGCTGCCAATCAAGGCGATCAATTTTGTAAACAATGCCATCAATGTCATAGCCAAGATTGGCACGAATTTCGTTCATCTTCTGATAGTTTTTGGTGAGATCACTTAAACTATTGAGCAGCTGAATATGATCTTGCACGGCCAGCCCCCAACTCTCAAAGCGTTCTAATATTTCGTGCTGGCTGGTTAGGTCGTCAAGCGAGTGATCACCCAACGCATAGGCAAAAAAGCCGAGCGGACGCTTGGCGGTAACCGCGCTATTGAGTTGTCGAACCGATCCGGCCGCAGCATTACGCGGATTGGCAAAAGGCGGCAAGCCATCGGCGTCTTGTTGCTGATTAAGCTTTTCAAAATCATCATGACGCATATAAATTTCACCGCGTATTTCAACCAGTTTGGGCACATCACCTTTAAGATGGTGGGGAACACAGCCAATCGTTTTGACATTCGTGGTAATATCTTCACCGGTCAGACCATCCCCGCGCGTTGCCGCTTGAACCAGTTCGCCATCCTCGTAGCGCAGCGCACATGACAGCCCGTCAATCTTTGGCTCGGCCAGTAATGTAATGGCTTCATCCGCGCTCAACCCCAAAAAGCGGCGAATTTTTTCCAGAAACTCAGCGGCATCGTCTTCGCTAAAAACATTGGAAAGTGAGAGCATCGGAATGGAATGAGGCACCTTTTTAAAGCCATTGGCAGGCTGGATGCCGACGGTTTGGGTCGGGCTGTGCTCGGTAATCAGAGATGGGTTTTTGGCTTCCAAAGCTTCCAGCTCAAGACGTAGCGAATCATATTCCTGATCCGTTAAAATAGGAGAGTCATCTTGGTAATAAGCCTGATCAGCCGCTTTGATTTGCGCGCTTAATTCATGGTGTCGCGCTTGTGCATCGGGCAGATCAAATAAAGAAGGAGAATCGGACATTAAGCGGCATTCTCCAGTAGTTTTTTGGCCTGTGCAAGGGCTTCGGGCGTAATGGTCGCGCCTGATAACATGCGGGCAATTTCTTCTTCGCGATGCTGGTCTGAGCGTAGAGCAATAATCTCGGTCGTGGTTGCTGAATCATTGCTGGATTTTTGGACAATGAAATGATTGGCGGCTTTTGCGGCAACTTGCGGCGCATGGGTGACAACCAAAACTTGCTTTTCTTTAGCCAGCAGTGCAAGGCGATCCCCCACGGCATCCGCGGTCGACCCACCAATGCCAGTATCGACTTCATCAAAAATCAAGGTCGGCGCCGCGCCCGTCTTGGCCATCACGACTTTGAGGGCCAACATAAAGCGTGACATCTCACCGCCTGATGCGATTTTATCCAATGGTCCGGGGGCTTGGCCCGGATTGGTGCTGACCAAAAAGCGAACTTGATCCATGCCGCGCGGCCCCCATTGGGGTTCGGGTAAGGGTTGGATATCGGTGAGGAACGTCGCTTTATCGAGTTTTAATGGCGCAAGCTCCACCATGACAAGCTTATCTAATTTCGCCGCGAGTGTTTTTCGCGCCAGACTAAGGGCTTTGGCTTGGGTTGTGTAATCCTTTAAGGCTTGATCCCGTTTGACGATCAAACTGCCTAGCATTTCTTCGCTATACTCGATCAGGTTCAGTTTTTCGCACAAGCGATCACGCATCGCTGCCAGATCATCCACACTACATTGATGCTTACGGGCTTGGGCACGTAGGCGGTGCAGTCGCTCATCAATGCTGGTTAAATCATGCTCTTCTTCCAGTAGGCTGTGGCAATAGCTCTCGATGAAATGACGGGTCTCATCAATCTCGGCGCTTGCGCGCTCAAGCGCGGCAATGGGCTCATCCAATGCATCACCGGCTTTGTCGGACACCCGATCTAACAGGCCCGCCGCACTGCGTACCGGATCATTATCCTGATTAAGCGCGGCATAGGCTTGGTTGAGCGCTTCTAAAATGCGTTCGCGATGCATCAGGCTTTCGCGAAGAGAACTCAGTTTTTCTTCTTCGCCTTCTTCGGGGGATAGCGCATCGAGATCTTCGATCGCGGCGCGTAGGAATTCTTCTTCAGATCGGCTGGCTTGGGCTTCGGCTTGCAAGGTGCTAAGTTCTTTTTCAATCTTGCGATATGCATCCCAGCTATCTTTACAAGCGCGAGCCTCATCAAATTGCCCATACTCATCCAGCAGCGATAAATGCGTCGAAGCATCTAGCAGACCTTGCGTGTCAAACTGCCCGTGAATTTCGACCAGCAAGGTACCCAGCGTCTTAAGCAGTTTAACGCCAACGGGTTGATCGTTAATAAAGGCTTTGCTGCGGCCATCTGCCGTTAGAGCGCGGCGGATGACCAGCGCTTCACCGGCTTCGATGTCCAGTTCATGCTCTTGGGCAAAGGTAAACACGGGGTGAGGAGGCTGCAAATCGAAGGTCGCACTGACCGATGCTTGATCGGTGCCTTTGCGAACCAATCCGGCTTCGCCACGCGCCCCTAAAGCTAAGCCCAGCGCATCCAGCAAAATGGATTTACCCGCGCCGGTTTCACCGGTTAACGCGCAAAAGCCTTCGCGAAAATCAATGCCTAGATTTTCGATTAATACAATATTCTTGATATGCAGGTGGGTAAGGCTCAAATCATTGCCTCATCTTTGCTAATCCGGTTTAAACAGGCTGTCGACTGTTTTATCCCAAAAGCCTCGGTTTTCAACAATCTCTTTGCGGGCTTGATCATCGAGCAGCTGATAGCTGCGCTCGTACCAGATGCTTCCCGGATAGTTATAACCTAAGACAGAGGCAACGCGCAGGGCTTCATCCCGTAAGCCCAGTGTCAGATAGCATTCCACCAAACGGTGCAACGCTTCGGCCACATGGGTCGTGGTCTGATAATCGGTGATCACGCTACGAAAACGGTTGATCGCCGCATTCACAAAGTCACGATTAAGATAATAACGGCCAATTTCCATTTCTTTACCGGCCAAATGGTCGCGGGTCAGGTCCAGCTTGAGCTGGGCATCACGGCGATAGTCGCTTTTAGGAAAGCGGGTGATTAAAGTCTCAAGCGCGTCTTGCGCCAGCAATGTCATATCCTGATCGCGGCGCACATCGGAAATCTGATCATAATAGCAAAGCGCCTTCATGTAATAAGCGTAATCAATATCCTGATTACCGGGATGAAGGCTGATAAAACGATTTAGCGATAAGATCGCATCGTCATAGCGTGCATCTTGATAAGAGGCAAAAGACGCCATGAGCTGTGCTCGTGTGGCCAACTGATCATAGGGATGCTGGCGCTCAACCTCTTCGAAGAGGCGGGTGGCTTCGAGATACAGCTCTTTATCCATCGCATCGAGGGCTTGGTCAAATAAAGACTCAGCACTTTCTTGCTCGGGTGCTTTGACTTCCTTAGCGGTGCCACAAGCCCCCAGTGATAAAAGCGCCATCATGACAATAAGCAGCATGGAAAAACGAAAATGCATTAAAACCTCACCTCGTATCGTGAATCATTAAACCGTCTTGCGATGGAAAGGATTATAACGCCTCAAATAAAGCATGCCAGTATAAAGGCGCCTTAAGGCAAAGAAATACGTTAACGAAGTGAAAGGAAAGGGTACTTAGACAAGTTCCCAAGCGTTTTGATCGGCGAATAAGGCGTGTAAGATAGCGTTATTCATCTCATGACCGGCTTTAAACCCTTCATAAGTACCAAGGATAGGCGCACCGGCTAAGTAGATGTCACCCACCGCATCGAGTAGTTTATGGCGGATAAATTCGTTGTCAAAGCGCAGGCCGTCCTCGTTCAGGATTTTTTCACGATCCAAAACGATCGCATTATCCAGTGAGCCGCCTTTGGCCAAGCCAATGCTGCGCAAATATTCGACTTCATGTAAGAAGCCAAAAGTACGGGCTTGGGCAATCTCGTGACGGAAATTGCCGTTTAGAAGCTGTATCTCGTAGCCTTGCTCACCAATATCAGGGTGCGAAAACTCAATCTGGCCACGATAAGTTGAAACATCACCGGGAAGTAATTTTACGGTCTTGCCGTCTTTTTCGACGCTAATCGGCTTTAAAATGCGGATGGAGCGTTTTGCTGCGTCTTGAATATCAGTGCCAGCTTCATCAATCGCATCGATAAAAGGCTGCGCACTGCCATCCATGATAGGCACTTCGGCGCCGTTAATCTCAAGCTCGATATTATCAACACCACAAGCACAAAGGGCTGACATTAAATGTTCAATCGTGCCGACGCTCACGCCGTGTTCATTGGCAACCACGGTACAAAGCTTGGTGTCGACAACCTTATCCCAGCGGGCTTCGATCGTGGCTTGATCCGCAGATACATCAGCGCGGGTAAAGAAAATGCCGCGATTTGCTGCTGCTGGCTTTAAAGTCAGCGTAATCGGCTGGCCGCTATGCAGGCCAACACCGTTTAATGAGATTGCTTGTTTGATCGTTTGTTGCATGATCGGCATGTTATTCTTGAAGTCTCTATTTTTACCGTAATGGCTCCAACGGCCATTCATCTATCCTGTAAGATAAGGCAGGCCCGTGGCTAGGACAAATAACAGTTTGTTACGCTTTGTTACAGATTAAAAATAAGCAAAAAAGAAGCGTCAGGAAGAACCTGACGCTTTGCTAAGTTAAGGTGTAACTTGATTGAGCCGCCTTAATTCGCCTGACGACGTAAAAAAGCAGGAATATCTAGATCGCTTTCGCTTGTTTTCGGTTGAGCCGCAGGGGCATCAATATTCAATTGGCCTTGTGCAGGTGCCGCCATTGATTCACCCAAAGAAGGCGATGACATGCGTGGCTGCGCTTGTTGTGGTGCAGTGGCGTGCGTTTCTTCTTCATGTGACAGTCCCAAATGGTGCTGAACACTATCGGCAAGGCGTGACAAGAAAGAGCTGGAGCCAGTACGTGGAGCAGGCTGTTGACGGTGCTCGGTTTGGCGCGCTTTAGGTGGGTTCAAAACCAAACCTGAAGGCGATGTTGCTTCTGGGGTTGGTGTGCCAGTAAAGCTATATTGCGCCTGATTTTGCTGTGGAGCCATGGCAGCAGGGGATTGTACTGGCGCTGGGTTGGCTTGAACAATTTTGTGTGAGCTAGGTTCAGGAACCATTGGTTTTGGCGGGATAAAAGAATCCTTATAGCGGGTACCGCGCATCATCGGTGTTTCTTCCGCCTTCGTCGTGTCAGATTCGTAACGAGATTGCTCGAACATATCCGCATCAGAAGGCTCGGCAGTGACTTGAGCATCGGTTGCAGATTCCGGCGCAGGTGAGTAAGCGGCTGGCGCGGTGATACCTTTGAGGTTATCGGCGCCAGTACGGTATGTTCTAGGGCCAGCGGTTGCGGCTATAGGTGCTGCCGTTGTGGTCGTAGCAGGTGTGTCGACAGGCTGCGCTGTTTCAGGGGCGCTTTCTGCCGCAGATGTGCTGGGTGTGGCAC
>QGCY01000104.1_pt1 | contig 19736 bp, 17 predicted proteins | sample 4708041 | NCBI WGS metagenome assembly QGCY01 (sample SAMN08941164, study PRJNA450518) | Sediment metagenome, whole genome shotgun sequencing project. | biome: grassland soil; feature: grassland; material: soil; isolation source: soil 14 days enrichment with methanethiol and mixed carbon source ... | reverse complement strand
GTATCTGAACCTATCGGTTCATGCGGTTCTCAATGAGCTGCGGCACAACTTCAGGCTCAGCGAGTGTCGATGTATCGCCCAGCGAGCCGTAATCATTCTCTGCAATCTTGCGCAGAATACGGCGCATAATCTTGCCGGAACGCGTCTTCGGCAGACCCGGCGCAAACTGGATGAGGTCAGGGCTGGCAATCGGACCGATCTCGGTCCGGACCCATTTCACCAGATCCTTTCGGATTTCCTCACTCGGTTCTACGCCCGCAATAAGCGTGACATAGGCATAGATGCCCTGCCCTTTGATATCGTGCGGATAACCGACCACAGCGGCTTCAGACACCATGTCGTGAGCCACCAGCGCACTTTCCACTTCAGCAGTACCCATGCGGTGACCTGAGACGTTGATAACGTCATCCACGCGGCCCGTGATCCAGAAATATCCGTCTTCATCACGGCGCGCGCCGTCACCAGTGAAGTAGCGCCCCGGATAGGTTGAGAAATACGTCTGGAAGAAGCGCTCATGGTCCCCATAAACCGTGCGCATCTGGCCCGGCCATGAGTCTGTGATGCAGAGATTGCCATCGACAGCGCCTTCAAGCTCTTTGCCATCAGAATCCACGAGGATCGGCTTAATGCCGAAGAATGGACGGGTCGCGGACCCCGGCTTCAGATCGGTCGCGCCCGGCAGCGGCGTAATCATAATGCCGCCGGTTTCGGTCTGCCACCAGGTATCAACGATCGGGCAACGGCCCTCGCCGACGACGTTGTAATACCAGAGCCAGGCCTCAGGGTTGATCGGCTCACCGACCGACCCGAGAATGCGAAGCGACTTGCGGCTGGTCTTTTTGACGAAGTCTTCGCCTTCGCGCATCAGCGCACGAATAGCCGTTGGCGCAGTGTAGAAGATGTTCACCTGGTGCTTATCCACGACCTGCCAGAAGCGGGATGCATCCGGATAGCTCGGCACGCCTTCAAACATCAGCGTCTGAGCACCGTTCGCGAGCGGACCATAAATAATATAGCTGTGGCCGGTCACCCAGCCTACATCCGCCGTACACCAGTAAACATCGCCGTCTTTGTAATCGAAGACGTATTCGTGCGTCATGCTTGCCCAGACGAGATAGCCACCTGTGGTGTGCAGAACGCCTTTTGGCTTACCTGTGGAACCAGAGGTGTACAGAATGAACAGCGGATCTTCCGCATTCATCGGCTCAGGATCGCAGAACTCGTCCACGCCGGCTGCCGCTTCATGCCACCAGACGTCGCGGCCACCTTTCATCGGCACCTGATTACCTGTGTGCTCAACAACAAGAACCTTCTCAACGCCAAGCGCGTGCTTTAGGGCGGCGTCTACATTCTTTTTGAGCGGAACGATTTTGGAGCCACGAAGCCCCTCATCAGCCGTAATGACGACCGTGGAATCACAGTCATTGATACGACCTGCCAGAGCTTCCGGTGAGAAACCGCCAAAAACGATCGAATGAACTGCACCGATACGCGCACATGCGAGCATGGCGTAAGCAGCCTCAAGGATCATCGGCAGATAGATCGTAACGCGGTCACCTTTTTTAACTCCGAGTTTTTTCAGCACATTGGAGAAACGGCAAACATGCTCGTGAAGCTGGTGGTATGTGATCGTCTTAGCAACGCTCGGGTCATCACCCTCCCAGATAATGGCTGGCTGGTCGCCACGCGTCTCCAGATGGCGGTCAATGCAGTTATAGCTGACATTAAGCTCGCCATCCTCATACCAGCGAATATGCAGATCCGACTGATCGTAAGAGACATCTTTCACCTTGGAGTAAGGCTTGCTCCAGTCCAGTCTTTTGCCTGCTTCGCCCCAGAATGCGTCCGGGTCGTCCACGCTCTTCTGGTACATTTCCAGATACTTTGCGTTATCGACCTTTGCCGCATCTGCGATCTCAGCAGGAACAGGGAATACCGCCTGTTCTGTATTGCTGTTACCGTCTGCCATGCCTCACTCCCGTATGTTTTAAGTTCTAGAATGCGTACTTCGTTGAGAAGGTGAACCGCGAAATATCACCGGAGTTCCCAGCTTCATTTTCACGCTGCCCAAAGAGTAGTTCCGCCCCCATTGTCACCCTTGGCGCAATGTCCCACAAGACCGCCCCGTAAACTGACTGGACAGACTGTGTCATAGTTGAAGCAACATAGGACGGATTATCAATAAATAGCCCAGAATAACCAAGGTTCAGCCGCGCCGTTTCACCGAACGGGTGCCTCCAGGCAATGAGACCACCATATGAAGGAATCGCTTCCAGCTCACCCGTCAGCGGATTGACCGCTGCGGCGTTGGCTGCGTTGAGACCAATATAGCGACCAAGACCTTCACCGCCTGTCAGCGAGAAGCGCACATCATCGCCGCCGCCGACATTCAGTTTGCCTGCAACGCTGAGCGCGTAGCCCATTGTCTGCTCTTCGATACCGGCTGCTTCATAACGCAGCTGACGGGCAAGACCGGAGAATGACACATTGCCGAAGTCACCGGTGTGGTTATAGCGAATGACGGCGTCAGGAAGCGTATTAGAGTCGGCCTCAACACGCCCTCCGCCCACTGGAGTGACAGTAGTATCGCCGTTCTCCAGAGCAAATTGCCAGTTACCGCTCGTGTAGCGGATTTGAGCCTGACGCATGAACACCATGCCGTCTGACAGCGTGAGGAAGCTCGCGCTTTCCGGAATTGCGGACGTGTTCTGGAAGGTGGACCATTCCTGACCAACACGCAGACCATTCACGTCAATGTAGGCACGGCGAAGACGCGGAGAGAAAGAGCTGGATACGCGTTCGTCCCCCTGAAGAGAACCGAGAAAGTCCATCTCGAAATATCCAGAGACTTTGTTGCCATCGATGTCGCGATCACCTGCGATAAAGATGCGAGATGCCTGGGCCGTCATATCAGTTGCGGTGGTACCGGTGCCGCCAATTGGCGTTGCACCCGGAATGTGGAAGTCACGCGCAATGGAAGATGAGCCGATCGCACCATCAGACAGACTGGTGACATGCGCGTCGAGATCAATATAGCCGCCCACGCGAACATTTGTTTCGCCAAGCATCATGCCATCTTGTTGCGCAGCTGGAGCTGCGGCTGGCGCTGAACTGGCCGCTGCTTCCAGACGAACTATGTCCTGATCGGTCTGTGTGCGTTCTGCCTCCAGCTGCGCGCTCAGGTTTTGCACCAGCGCCTCCAAGGCGGCGATGCGTGCTTCCAGTTCGGCCTCGTCCGCCGTTGCGGAACCAATCAGACCGAGAGCTACACCGGAAAGCATGAGTGCTTTAAGAGTCGTCTTCATTGTTTAACCTCCCCAGGGGTTGATTTTTATATCGTTATGGGAGGCAGTATCTGCTCAGTCTCGGATCCGCTCTATTAGCAATTGGTGCTAAGACTAAGGTCGAGAACGAGTCGACTTTCGTCGTGTTGTGGCTACAGACTGAAAAAAAACGCTCTGAAAAACAGGTGGGAGGATTGAGGACATGACACCGTCAAGACCAGCAGTGCTGATCGTGGACGATCACCCATTGTTTCGTGATGCGCTGAAGGCAGCGCTTCAAAAAGCATTTCCAGACGGCGCGGACACGGCAGAAGCCGCATCCATAACCGCAGCTATGAGCGCCGTTTCAGATACGCGCTATGACCTGCTGCTACTCGATCTGAATATTCCCGACGCCACCGGCTTTGACGGTCTCGTCAAACTGAAAACAGCTGTTGGCGATACGCCGGTTTATGTTGTCTCGGCGACTGAAGGCGGCGAAGCTTACGCCCGCGCCCAATCACTCGGTGCCTCAGGTTATCTTCCTAAAAGCCTGTCTTCAGAGGATCTTTCTGCAGCCCTCGTTACAGCACTTGATGGTGGAACGTGGTTTCCTGTCTCCGAAGGCGGCGGACTAGATGCGGAAAGCGAAGCCGTGACAGCGCGCCTTGCATCGCTGACGCCTGCACAACGGCGCGTGCTCAACGGTCTATCAGATGGGCTTCTCAACAAGCAGATCGCTTATGAGATGGGTATTTCCGAGGCCACGGTGAAAGCTCATATGACAGCAATCTTTCGTAAGCTCGGCGCCAATAACCGAACTCAGGCTCTTCTGATCTTCAAAGAGGCAACGTCAGCCGACTAAGCCTGCAGGCGCAAACGGCACGCTTCAAGGAATGCCTTGAGCTCGTCCGAATCGACAGGCTTGCGCAACAGGATTACGCCCTGCTCGCTTGCCGCAGTTTCAATCTCCGCTCCGGTATTCGCGGTTATGATTGCGATGTTGTCCGGTGTTGAGAGGCTTGAACGCAGCGCCCGAATGATATCAACGCCCGTCTCACCATTACTCAGTTCATAGTCGACGAGCAGAGCATCAAAGCCTCCCGTATCGGATGCTGCACATCCTTGCGCTTCCTGCAGGCTTCCAGCAGTTTGCACCTCGCAGCGCCAGCGCATCAGAAGCGATGACATCGCATCAAGGATTGTACGCTCATCATCTACGCAAAGAACGCGGACGCCCTCGAGTCTGGCGCCGCTCGCTTTCACTGGCGTTGCGACACGGCTTCGGCGCGGCGCAGTGCCTGCCATCGGGACCGACACCGAGAACACACTCCCCTTGCCTGGCCGGGAAGATAGATCAAGCTTAGCCCCCATCAAAGCAGCAAGCCGCCTTGCAACGGAAAGACCGAGACCTGCTCCGCGAATGCCCAGATTGTCGACATCGTCCAGACGCTGGAATTCTTCGAATAGAATATCTCGCTTGGCATCCGGAATGCCCGGGCCCGTATCCCAAACTTCAATACGCACCATGTCGCCGCGTCGGCGCGCCCCAACGAGCACACCGCCTTCTTTGGTGTATCGCCGGGCATTGGACAGAAAGTTGCGAATGACACTTTGCAGAAAGTCTGGGTCCGCTGAAACACTCAGAGATGTCGGCACAATACGAATTTTCAGTCCTGCCTTCTCCGCCATAGGTGTGGCCTCATCGACCAGATCTTCAAGTAGTGGACCTAGCATCAGTGTTGTCGGCTGCGCGGTGATATTGCCGTGGTCCAGACGTGAAATATCGAGCAACCCTTTCAGCAGATTGTCCGCTGACTGGATTGCGCGGTCTGCTTTGCTGATTAGACCCGATGTCTGACTTTCCTGCTCGCAATCCACTGAAGCGAGGAACAAGCGCGCCGCGTTCAATGGCTGCAACAGGTCATGGCTGGCCGCCGCGAGAAACCGGGTCTTGGAAGCATTAGCACCTTCTGCATCCATACGCGCCTGATCGAGATCACCCGTCATTTTCAGGAGTTCAGCCGTGCGCTCTTCCACGCGCGCTTCCAGTGACTCATTGGCTTCGAGCAGAGCCTGCTCGCGAAACTTGTCTTCGGTAATGTCATGAAAAATCGAGACATAACCGCCGCCGGGCATCGGGCTACCGGTAATCCGCAGCCAACGACCATCATGGCTTTCGCGTTCATACCGGTGCGATGTGCCCGAACGCATATACTCGACACGGCGCCGCGCCTGCTCGGCAGGGTCTCCTTCAATCCAGCCAGACTCAAGATTGTGACCGATCAGGCGTGAAATCGGCATACCTACCTGAAGCAATTCAGGTGGATAGTCGAACAGCTCCACATAGGCCTGGTTCCAGGCGACGAGCTTTTGTTCACTGTCCACAACGCTGATGCCGGAGGGAATATTCTCCAGCATAGAATGCAGCATGCCTTTATCAAAGCGCTCAGCCTGCGTCCGGTGGTCGAGAATGGACAGGAGATCACCTAGCGCGACATCCATTCCCCCGACTGCAGACGACATGACGACACGCGCCGAACCCGCGCCCAGCGCACTGGCGAGAAGCTTCTCGGTACGCTGCACCAGTCGCCAGTCCGCAGGGTCGTCGCCGCTCGACGTAACACCAGTTTCTTCTTCGAATTTCTCGAAGGCGTGGTCGACAGCCTCGGGTGAAAGAAAACGCGCTGCCAGAGCCTTCAGCCCACTCGGAGTAGCATCTGTAAACTGGCTCGTCGTTACGCTGGCGCTGACCGTGAGTGGATCGATCTGCTGGTCTACAAACGCAGCAGCCTGAATACGATCCCGCAGTCTTTCGCCGGAGCGCATGGAAACAATGACATAAGCAATGAGATTGCTACCGAGACTCCAGATCACGCCGTGGGTGATGGTATCGCCGAAAGACACTCCAAACAGCGCCTGAGGATCGAAGCCGCCCGGCATAAAAGCGCGCATTGTCTCAATGCCGATAACCTCAGGCAAAAACAGTGTGAACAGCCAGAAAGTCATTCCGGCTGAGAGGCCCGCAATCGCCCCTGAAGCCTTGCCTGACCGCCAGTAGAGCGCACCGATTAGTGCTGGTGCGAACTGGATAGCCGCTGCGAAGGATAGAAGACCAATCTGGGCCAGCGCATCTGCACTGCCCGCCCCGCGATAATAGCCATACGCCAGCGCCAAAATACAAAGCATGACGATACGCCGGATCGTCAGAAGGAGTTCGCCGCCGCGCGTCTCCAGCGCGCTCAACCGATTAAATCGCATAAGCGTCGGAACGATCAGATCATTCGTCACCATGGTGGAGAGCGCAATTGTCGAGACAATGACCATGCCCGATGCAGCAGAAAAGCCGCCAAGAAACACCAGCAACGGCATGAAGCCGTTCGCGTAAACCATCGGTAATTCCAGAACGTATAGGTCCGGAGACATGCCTGCCGGAAGAAAACTCATACCCGCCAGTGCGATTGGCACGACCATCAAACAGGTAATCGCCAGATAACCGGGAAACATCCATCGTGCACGCTTCAGGTCAGCATTGCTCTGGCGTTCAATAAACTGGATATGGAACTGCCTCGGCAGACAGATGATCACGCCGCCCGCCATCATAACGGTCGTGAAAAAGCGAACCCAATTCATCTCTGCGGTGAACGGCGATGGAGCGTCCTGAACCGTCGGAACTTCATTTGTCGTCAGCAGAAACACGGCCAAAAAGCAAACGGCAGCCAGAGCGCCGATCTTCACGATCGCTTCAAAGGCCAGCACCCGCATCAGGCCTACATTGTGCTTGGTGGTATCTGCGTGACGTGCACCAAAGAACACCGTGAATGCAGCAAGCGCGAGCGATGTAATCAGAACTGTTTCGTCAGGCGGCGCGGCATCCGGAAGCCTTTGCCCTGCCGACAAGGCCTGAAAGCTCCAGCCAACTGATTTCAGTTGCAGCGCGATGTAGGGGACGCTCCCGGCCACGGCAGCGCAAGTCGCAAACGCTGCCAGCACCCGTGACTTGCCATAGCGCGCAGCCAGAAAGTCGGAGAGAGACGTAATCGTTTCACGCGTACAGATATCAGCGATCCGGCGCAGCGTGTCTGGTAGAAAGAAGAAAACCAGAATTGGCCCGATATAGATCGGCAGGCACTGCCAGCCGGCCTCGACCGCGGTGCCCACGGCCCCGAAATAAGTCCAGGATGTGCAATACACAGCAATCGCGAGTGCATAGCGCGTTGGGCTGTAAGCGAATGCTTTATCGTCAGCGCGCTTATCCCCCTGCCAGGCCAACACGAACAGGCCGCTCATATAAATCGCGCTGGTAATCAGAATGAGCCAGATTGGCATGGGCAAATACTCCTGCCCTGAGGATGTGCCAGCGCGTGCGGCGACGCAACTCCTCCTCTGGTCGTATACGAAAAAGGGGCGACCAAAGCCGCCCCTCGTAATTCCCGTATCCTTTGGAATTTATTCCGCTGGAGTTGGCGTATGATCGTCCATCGGGCCCATATCATCGTCCACTGAACCGTGACGCGTACGCGTACCAGGGACACGGATATCTTCAACGAGGTCCTGAATATCCTGCGGCGGCGGCGCTGTGACGAGAGACACAACAATACCGATGATCGCAGAGAAGAACATAAAGACGAAGCCGATACCTTCAGGTGACACGCCGAGGAACCAGTGTGACGGATCCGTATCTACGAATTTGAAATAGTAGATATAGGAGAAGGTTGAGATCAGACCGAATGCCATGCTTGCAATCGCGCCTTCCTTATTCATCCGCTTCCAGAAAATTCCAAGGAAGATGATCGGGAAGAGCGACGCGGCGGCCAGACCGAAGGCGAACGCCACCACCTGCGCCACAAAGGCAAGTTTGGCAGTGTTCATCCCCATTAAGCCCGCTGCGGCTACCGCACCTGCTGCGGCAACACGTGCAATCCGAAGCTCGGTCTTGTCACTCATGCCTTTGAACAACGTTCTGCGGCAGAGGTCGTGACTGATCGCGGACGAAATCACCATGAGGAGACCAGCCGCTGTGGACAGGGCAGCCGCAAGACCACCTGCTACCATAAGGCCGATGACCCATTCCGGCAGCTGAGCAATCTCAGGGCTCGCCAGAACAGAGATGTCGTTATTGATCGTGACTTCATTCGCCAGACCGTCCGGTGCATTCGGACCACGGATCTGCATCAGGCCATCGCCATTCTGATCTTCAAAGCCGACCAGACCTGTACGCTCCCAGTTCTTGAACCATTCAGGAACCGGTGTACCGCCATCGCTGGTGATGCCTTCGGCAGCTGCCGCGTAATCATCCGTTTCGATGTAAGTCGTTTCGTTGACTGTATCGATGATGTTGTAGCGAGCGAACGCGCCAACCGCAGGAGCGACTGTGTAGAGCAGCGCAATGAAGACGAGCGCCCAGCCAGCCGACACACGCGCAGCGCTGGCACTGCCAACCGTGAAGAAGCGAATGATCACGTGCGGAAGACCCGCTGTACCGAACATAAGGGCGCCAGTGATCGCAAACACGTCGATCCATGATTTGTTCGTACTCGTGTATTCGATGAAGCCGAGCTCTGTGACGACCTGGTTCAGGTTTTCCAGCATAGAAACATCTTCGCCGCGAACGTTGGAGATGAAGCCAAGCTGGGGAACCGGATTACCGGTGATCATCATCGAGATAAAGATCGCAGGCACGGTGTAAGCGAAAATCAGAACGCAGTATTGAGCCACCTGCGTATAGGTCACGCCCTTCATGCCGCCCAGAACCGCGTAAATGAATACGATGCCCATGCCGACCAGAATACCGGTGTTGAAGTCCACGCCCAGGAAGCGAGAGAACGCGATACCCACGCCCGACATCTGACCAGCAATGTAGGTGAAGGACACGAACAGAGCACAGATAACCGCGATGACGCGAGCCGCCGTCGAGTAATAACGGTCGCCCACAAAGTCTGGCACGGTGAACTTGCCGAATTCGCGAAGGAATGGCGCGAGCAGCAGTGCGAGAAGCACATAGCCACCTGTCCAGCCCATCAGGTAGACAGAGCCACCATAGCCAAGCGAAGCAATCAGGCCGGCCATAGACAGGAATGACGCCGCAGACATCCAGTCAGCTGCCGTCGCCATACCGTTGATCATCGGGTGCACATCGTGACCCGCAACATAGAAGTCGTTTGTTGAACCGGCGCGCGCCCAGAGCGCGATACCGATATAGGTGCCGAAGCTCGCCACCACGAAGAAGATTGTCCAATCCATGATGCTAGCCCTTCACGCCGTACTTGCGTTCGATTTTGTTCATCGCGAAGCAGTAATAAAAAATCAGCGCAACAAAGACGTAGATCGAGCCTTGCTGGGCAAACCAGAAGCCCAGCGGCGCGCCGCCAATTGAAACGTTGTCGAGCACATCACGCAAAAGAACGCCGGCCCCATATGAGACGGCGAACCAGATTACGAGCAGCGATATCGTCAGCTTGACTGTCGCCGACCAATACCCTTTCGCATCGATTTTAGTAGGTTCGTTTGACAAGGTATGACCTCCCCAGTTTATTCACAGCGGTTTTTCCGCCTGTAATGAAGGATCAAATAGGTCAGTCATTTTGAGTAGAGGGACTTTGGTCGAACACTTCAGAGTGAAACAAAGTGTTTTGAATACTTTCCGGTACAAACAAATACGGCGTCTGCAGAGCTTTCTACAGACGCGATTTTAAGTGAGAATATTGCGGTTTATCTGATAGTTATTCAGCCCTAGCGCGCGCTTCACGGCGGCGCGCCAGAAGTTCGCTTGAACCGGAAAAACTGACCCAACCGCCTAAGATCAGGCCACCCAGCACGTAGAGCTCTGACCAGCCAAATCCCGGCACCATGAGTGCATTCGCACCGCGATAGGCAAAAATGGCAAGGATGAGCAGGCCAATAGCTGTGATGATGTGTGCTCGCATGAGAGCCCTCCCGTATTATCTTTGCGACGATACTGTCTTTGGAGGCCCGATCGCGCAATTGGGCTTTGGTCTTAAGCGTTCTGTTCCGCGCTCAAACGAGTAAAGACACCGTCGATAACCGAACGTACCGTAAGCTCAAACATTGATGTCACATCAGGCTTTTGCGCAAAAACAGCCTGAACATTGCGAATACGCTCGAGCACTTCCGGCTTGGGAGGTGTCATGTTGCGAATGTTCAGTTCTTCGTTGATCAGGCCATAAATTGCGAGGCCACATGCCCCCGCCGCCTTGATCGTATTTTCTTCATTCAACCCGCTCTGACGCCAGTATCCAAACCAATCGTGGGTGGTGCTGAGCATAAGCGGCGTCCAGACGCGGTGCGCTCTACGCAGTTGGCCAACAGAAGGATGCTTGAGTGTATAGGCCCGCATCCAACGTGACATTAGCCACAGGTCTTCCTTCCAGTCGCCTGTGCCATCATCACGCGGAACAGATTTCACAACCGCATCAACGACAAGCGCCGCCAATTCTTCTTTATCTGCGACATGGTGATAAAGCGCCATAGGCGTGACATTGAGACGACGAGCCACCCCGCGCAGGGTGAAAGCATTCACACCTTCAGAATCAACCAATTCCAGCGCGGCATTTGCAATACGTTCCGCGCTAAGGTCGGCCATACTCTGCGTCTCCAGTCATAACGTTATAGCTTTTCTTAGTCGCTAACCTTCAGATAATTCAAGACGTTTATTTACACGAAGACGTCGCCGATCACAGAATGATCGAGATGGAAGTATTGTTTCAAGTGAGAGGAAAATGGTACCGCCTCCCTGGTTCGAACAGGGGACCTCTAGATCCACAATCTAGCGCTCTAACCGACTGAGCTAAGGCGGCACATTTAAGAACGCGTCTTCTAAAGTTATGCGAACTCAAATGCAAGAGGAAGATTAAGCCTGAATCACCCTTTTCAGCCTTTATCCGCGTAAGGGTTTTTACCCTGACGGACATAAAGCCTGATTGGAACGCCTTTCAGGTCAAAAGCTTCGCGCAGACCATTCACCAGATAGCGCTTATAGGCTTCGGGCATGTTCTCGCCGCGATTCGCCATGAGAACGAATGTCGGCGGACGCGTTTTGATCTGGCTCATATATTTCGGCTTGATCGGCTTGCCGTGCACAGATGGTGGCGGGTGACGCTCGACCACATGGCGAAGCCAGTCGTTGAGGTCCTTGGTTTTGACCCGCGCGTTCCAGTCATCAAATGTCTGCATCACAGCAGGCATCATCCGGTCGATACGCTTGCCGGTAAGACCAGACAGGAACACAACCGGTGCGCCTTTGGCGTTCGGCAGCAGTCGATCAGCTTTTTCGCGCAACTGCTTTGCATATTGGTCCGGGTTCTCGACGAGATCCCACTTGGAGATCACCATGACGAGGCCACGGCCTTCACGGACGCAAAGATCAGCAATCTGAAGATCCTGCTTTTCGAAGGCATCACGTGCATCCATCACCAGCGCAACGATGTCCGCAAACCGGATCGATCGGATCGTGTCTGATGTGGACATCTTCTCAAGCGACTCATGAACTTTCGCGCGCTTACGCAGACCAGCCGTGTCGACCAGCTTGATTGTACGGCCTTCATACTCCCACGCGACTTCAATCGAGTCGCGAGTGATGCCAGCCTCAGGCCCTGTCAGAAGGCGGTCGGACTGAAGCAATTGATTGATGAGCGTTGATTTGCCCGCATTCGGGCGACCGACCACAATGAGACGAGCTGTCTTAGGTGGCGGAGGCAGTTCTTCAGCGTCAGGATCGAATGGCGCTTCGCGCTCGACGACCTCTTCTTCCTGATCTTTGGCCTCAGGCACTTCGCGTACGATGGCAGAGAACAGCTCTGCGAGGCCCTCACCATGCTCGGCAGAAAGCGCAACAGGCTCACCAAAGCCCAGAGCAAAAGCCTCCATCAGGCCATCTTCCGCCTGTTTGCCCTCACATTTGTTCGCCGCCAGAACCACCGGCTTGTTAGCCCGGCGCAATAGCTCCGCAAACCGCTCATCGAGCGGAGTTACGCCAGCGCGGGCGTCAACAATGAACAGAGAAACGTCGGCTTCTTTGATCGCCTGCTCTGTCTGCTGTCGCATACGGGCTTCAAGCGATGTATCATGAACGTCTTCAAATCCCGGGGTATCGATCAACAAAAGCTTCATGCCGGCAAGCTCTGCCGGCGTTTCGCGTCGATCCCTTGTTACACCGGGCTGGTCATCAACAATCGCCAGACGTTGTCCCGCCAGGCGATTGAAGAGCGTAGATTTCCCGACGTTCGGGCGGCCGACAATGGCCACTTTCAGGGGCATAGGGGTTTCTTACCTTATAGAGAACAGTGTTCCGTCATCTGCGAGAACAAGAATGCGGTCATTATACGCAATTGGCTCAAGGAAAAAGCCCGCATCTGCGCCAAATCGACCAACACGAATCAATTGTTGCTCTTGAATGAGTTCACCTGTCTGCGGAGAATACGCTGAAATACGTCCGTCAGACGATACGGTTACAAGACGATTGGACGCCAGAAGTGGACCCGCATAGCTTATGCGGTCCTCACGGTCTTCCATGTCTTCAAAGTTTGGAAGCTGCTCTGTCCAGACAACACGGCCTGTAATCGCTTCAACGCAAATGAGCTGACCGTTCACGCCGACGGCAAAAAGAAATTCGCCCGAAATCACAGGCGCCTGCGTCGTGCCGAATGGGAGTTCCCAAACGCGTGTCCCTGAACGGCCATCAATTGCCGCAAGCACGCCAGACTGGCTGCTCGCATACACAAGGCCAGCATTCAGAACCGGACGTGATGCAATGTCATTGATCGCGGAGATCGGTGTGAAGCGGCCTGCACGCGTGAGAGAGTCAGTCCAGAGGCGGCGCCCGTTTGCCGGAAGATAGGCGATGACTTCTCCAGAGGAATAAGGCGTTACAACAACATCATCGACGGCAGCAGGGCTCGGAGACGACAGAACGCGAGCTGTTTCCGCAATAGCCTGGTCGGTCCACTGAATCTCGCCCGTCTCGAGAGACATGGCGAAGAACTCGTTATTATTTGAGACGATGAAAATACGCTCGCCAAGCACTGAAGGCGAACCTGTAATCGGCGCTTCGGTCGTGCGATGCCAGATTTCCGCACCGGTCGCAGCATCAAGCGCAGCGACGAAACCGAAGCCTGAAGAAACGATAAGGCGGTCACCTGCTACGGCGAGACCACCGCCAAACGCACGATCATCGCGGCTATGGTCAGATTCGAGCTCGACGTCCCAAAGTGAACGTCCGGTCTCAGCATCAATAGCATGTACCGTCTGACGGGAATCCAGAATAAAAATGCGTCCGTCAGCAGCGACCGGTGGAACGGTCAGTGCGTGATTGCGGTCAGCGCCTTCGCCACGCGTCCAGCGCCACTCGACTTCAAACTCGGTACCGCCCGCAACGTGGCCGGTGACCTTTGAAGGCACACGCCCCGCCTGGCTCCAGGCGTCCACTCGCAGCGCGTCCGGAAGAATAACAGCTGTCGCGACGAGCGCTGGATCAGGTTCAAGTTCCGTAACCGCAGACACCATCGCGATACGGCCGGCGCGATCAACCGTATCGGCTTCATCATTGCCGCCGCCGCTAAAGGGATTGAGATTTTCAACGGTAGAACAGGATGCAAGAAGCAACGCCGACAGGGTCAGGGCGCCAAGTTTCAATTGGGTCTTCATTGGGTCACCCCGTTTGTCTGATTAGTGCCGTCGAGCTGTGCGAGGGTATCGAGCGCAGCAAGTGCCTGTTGCGCACGTTGCTTAACGCCATCGGAGGCATCCAGTGAGAAAGAAATCATTTCAAAACGACGGCGCGCCTCAGCCAGATCACCGAGCTGGTAAGCGCGAGACGCGATAAGTTCTTCTGCGAGGTAGACCATCGTCATGCCATCTGAGTCCAGAATTGGCGCGAGCATTGTCTCTAGTTCTTCAACGGAGAGCGTATTTGCCTGCAGATAGGCTGACTTCATCAGCGCAATATCTGCCATAGGCCCATCCTGACCAGCAGCTGAGTCAAGCGCCTCAATCGCTGCGGCACGATCGCCAAGACCTGAAAGCTCGACCTGCGCCAGATAGTGGCCCGCGAGCGTCGCATATGCGCTGTCAGAACTTGCGATTTCGGAGAAAAGGGCTTCAGCTGCGACGTAGTCGTTCGCTTCAAGCGCCGTCTGAGCTGCATAAAACGCAGTTGCCTCATTGTTCTGAGACTGGTCGCCCTGCCACTTCATGAATTCCCACGCACCGACACCGATAACGAGGACAGCAACACCGCCATAGACAAACGGACGCACAACACGCCAGATCTGAAGACTTTTGTCCTGGGCTAACGCCTCATCGACTTCTTCGAAAATATCACTCACACGGTTACCCCGGAAAATTCACATTGCGGCGAGACATTAGCGGGTGTCTGCCCACTCTTCAACGCGTCTTCACTTTAAAGATTTCTAAGATTTCAGCGAATAAGTTTCCGCCTCGCCCGGAAAGGCTCTGGAGCGCACTTCTTCGGCGTACTTTTCAACCGAAGAGGATATCTCACCCTTCACATTTCCATAGCGGCGCACAAACTTTGGCGTCCATTCGAACAGGCCGAGCATATCCTCTGTTACGAGAATCTGGCCGTCGCATGTCGCGCTCGCGCCGATCCCGATGGTTGGAATGCTGAGTTCCTGTGTCAGCTCGGCAGCCAGGTCTTCAGCCACGCCTTCCACTACCACAGCGAACGCACCTGCTTCTTCGGCAGCGCGCGCTTCATTGATTACACGCTCACGCTCTGTATCGGTCCGGCCTTTGGCTTTGAAGGCGCCATCAACATTGATCGCCTGAGGACGCAAGCCGACATGCGCCATGACCGGAATGCCGCGCTCGACGAGGTATCGCACGGTCTCACCCGCATAGACGCCGCTCTCCAGCTTCACAGCCTGACAGCGTGTTTCCATCATGATGCGGGATGCATTCTCAAACGCCTGAACGGGGCTGGCTTCGTAAGACCCAAACGGCATATCAACGACTACGAACGCTTGCTTCGCACCGCGCATAACGGCCTGCCCGTGAAGCACCATCATATCCATTGTGACGCCGACAGTAGAATCCAGCCCGTGCACGACCATGCCGACGCTGTCTCCCACTAGGATGACATCTACGTGCTCGTCGATCAGCGCTGCCCGCGGCGCATCATATGCCGTCAGACAAACAAGCGGAGTACCGCCTTTAGCCTTGGCGATATCACGTACGGTTTTACGTCGAATCTGAGTTTGTGCCGACAAGTCGAACTCCTGCTCAATCTGTGAACAGGCTGCTTAAATCTTATTGCCAGTAAAGGAAACCTCAGTGTGCAGAATTCTGGCACACGTTACAGAGAAGATAAGTCCCTCTGCCAGCAATCATACCGGCAGAGGAGAGATTGTTGTTTAATAACTCTTCGGCAGGCCAAGCACGCGTTCGGAGATGTAGTTGAGGATCATCTCGCGGCTGACCGGTGCGATGCGAGCCAGCATCGCTTCGCGCATGTAGCGCTCAACGTGATACTCGCGCGCATAACCCATACCGCCGTGAGACAGAACAGCCGTCTCACAAGCTTTAAAGCCTGCTTCAGCACCCAGATACTTCGCGGCATTTGCTTCAGCGCCACAATCGAGTTTCTGATCAAACTTGGAGGCAGCTTTGTAAGCCATAAGCTCAGCAGCTTCGAGTTCTGCCCAGGACTTGGCAAGCGGGTGCGCAATACCCTGATTCTGACCGATCGCCCGGCCGAACACACGACGCTCGTTAGCGTATTGAGTTGCTTTCGCCAGTGCTGCCTGACCAAGACCGATTGCTTCCACTGCAAAGAGAACACGTTCAGGGTTCAGACCGTGAAGCAGGTATTTGAAGCCCTGTCCTTCTTCACCGATCAGATCTTCTTTTTGAATCTCGTAACCGTCGAAGAACAACATGTTACACTCGACCGCCTTACGACCCATTTTCGGGATTGGTGTCGCGCCGGCCTTCACCTTGTCGAAATCAGTGTAGAACAGGGACAGGCCGAGATACGGCTTTGCGCACTGATCCTTTGGAGTTGTACGCGCAATAATCAAAATTTTGTCCGCGCGCTGTGCGCCCGTCGTCCAAATTTTACGGCCGTATAGCTTATAGTCACCGTTTGGCTGCTTTTCGGCTTTTGACTCAAGGTTTGACGTATCGAGGCCGGAGTTCGGCTCGGTTACAGCAAAGCACATCTTTTGCTCACCGGAGATAATCTTCGGAAGATGTACGTTGCGCTGCTCGTCAGACCCGAAAATCTCCAGCGGCTTTGGGCCAAAAATATTCAGGTGGATCGCCGATGCACCAGAAAAGCCAGCGCCGGACCGAGCGACTGTGTGCATCACAATAGAAGCTTCGGTCAGCCCCAGACCAGCACCACCAACCTCTTCCGGCATAGCAACGCCCAGCCAGCCGCCTTCCGCCATTGCCTTTGTGAAAGCCTCCGGCCAGTTGCCCGTTTCGTCGATTTCCCGCCAATACTCATCGTCAAACTGAGAGCAGGTACGCTCCACGGCATCTTTGATCGCCAACTGGTCTTCGGTTGGTTCACCAATAAAGTTCATCATGCTCTCCCTGCAGACTGCGCTCTGTTCTTCTCGATGCGTGACTTGTGTCAATCACGTCAATCTTCAAACAGCTTGCATCAAATTTTAGCGCAAAAGGGAAGCTTTTTGACGAGAGTATACTATCGAGAACGGTGAAACCACTTGCCATCCCGCCTCACCTTCAGGTGATCAACTTAGTTTGTAATCTTTGAACCGACATAAGCAGTCGTCATGATTAACAGCTCGAGTTCGGTCAGAGAGAGACTTCCTTTTTCGACAACCGCAAACGCACCTTCCTGAACAGCGATAGATCGCAAAGCGGGCGCAATGGAGCCAGTGTACATGATGATCCCAGTCTCGGGGTATCGCGCTTTCACGTGACGAATTCGCCCTTCAGTGAGTCCCACACGCTGGATAAAACGATCCAGAACCAAGACATCAGGGCTATCGCAATTGGACTCAAAGAACGCTTCCAAACTCGTATAGTGAGTCACTTCGGGCGTGATGAAAGACGCTCTGCGTAATTGCTCTTGAAAAAGCAAAGCATCGCGCGCGTCGTCCTCAATCAACACGATATTGAGTCTGACTTTTGGCTTCATGGCATCGAGCAGGTCAGAGGCGTCGAGCATGGTGCCTGTATTACGGGCAAATGATTGCACATCCGCCTCCCGAATCAACAGAAACTAGAGCAATCATATCAGTAAAGATTGAGATATTTAAATTGTTCCGTCTGGAGCACTCCGGACGAGACCTTCAATATAGCTTTGTATACAAAGCGTAAGGCGTCACTGCCTACGCCAGAAACTCAGAAACTCGCTCGCAGTTTCGCGGTCCTGAAACGTTATCGCCTTCCGGATACTCTGTCCAGAATGGATCGTTTTTACCATGATATCCGGCGCTTCATCGCTGTGAGTGTTCTTTACGCCGAAACGCTGGCGTGCGAACGCATCAATCGCTGCGAAGAATTTGCTTTCAGTCTGATTGTCACCAACTGATACATGGACAATCACATCCGACATATTGTGTCCCCCCGAGGTCTTCCGCCCAGCCTTTATGAAGCTTATTCATTCCATTCATGAATTCCAGCAAAATCGGCGCCGTTAACTGAAAACAGTTACGGAAATTAGCGTCCCAGCCCAAATTTCAGGTATAAAACTCCCCCAAGCTACCTGAAATATAGGTGAATTTACCTATGAGCTGCCGCGATGCGGGATCTCGCAATTGCATCTGCAATTCTGTGTGTCGCGCGCCCTTCAGACTTTGATCGCTCGAAAACATCACGCAGTGTATCAATCAGAAACGACAGTTTGCTTTCAACCCAAGCTTCATCGTAATTGCCGGAAATTTCAGCGGCAACATTGATGATTCCACCGCCATTTATCACGTAATCAGGCGCATAAAGAATGCCGCGAACAGCCAGCTCATCACCCATCTCAGCGGCGAAAAGCTGATTGTTCGCTGCGCCGGCAACGATCCGACAGTTTAGCCTGGCAATAGTGTCAGAGTTCAGAACGCCGCCCAGAGCATTCGGCGACACCACATCAACTTCACGGAAGAGGATTTCATCGACGCCTGAGGGAATTGCACCGGTTTCGTCGGCGAGTGCAGAGACTGCGTCCGCAGCGATATCGGCGATATATACCGTCGCGCCTGCACGGCGCAGCTTGCGGACAATGTTTGCGCCGACATGACCAACGCCCTGAACCGCTACGGAACGGCCTTCCAGTTCGTCAGATCCGGTGTCTGCCAGCAGCGCTGCACGAATGCCACGATAAGTGCCCTCAGCAGTCACGGGAGACGGATCGCCACTCGCCGCATGGCCGGACGTCAGGCCAGCGACATAGCTTGTTTCTTCACGTGCATATTCCAGGTCCTGCGGTGTCAGTCCTACGTCCTCCGCGGTCCAGTAATTTCCGGAAAGAGACTCAACCGCGCGCCCAAAGGCTCGAAACAAGTCTGGTGATTTGTCCGTTTTGGCGTTGCCCCAGATCACGGACTTACCGCCACCCAGAGGCAGGTCGGCCATTGCGTTCTTATAAGACATTCCCTGAGACAGCCGCAGCGCATCGCGAACCATCGCCTGACTGTCTACATAGTCCCACATCCTGCATCCACCTGCCGCAGGTCCAAGTGCCGTCGAGTGAATTGCAATAACGGCACGAAGTCCGGTCTTGTCGTCGTGAAATGCGTGAACGCCTTCATGCGCATCAAATGATGGCAGATCGAACATGGCTTACCTCAGCTATTGCGAGAACTATTATTGCGCTGTTACAGCTAAACAGGGATTAAACAACCCCAAAATGACTGATACGAAAGGCTATTCAGCCGGACGTCTGAATTTCCACATTTTTACCTGCAGCAATTCGCCAGCAAGAGCCCGCTGGCGCCACTTCCAGCTTTCAGCCTCCCAGCCGAGCTCCTGCATGTAAACGACTTTATTCACCTGCTCCAGCTTGACCGCCAGACGCGCCGACAGGTCCTGCCCGAACCGATCAAACGATTGACGCGCAGCGTGCACGACATCGCCCGTCAGGTCATCTTCGTCGCTGACGAGTTCGAAACCGGCACCCTCACAAATTTCCGCAATCTCGTGGCTGTCAACCAGCTGGGGTTCACTCCATGATGAGGCGAAGGCAGGCGCGAGACGCCCCATCGACGTTCCGCGCAACGTATCCAGAATGACCCATTGGCCACCCGGCTTAAGGCTCCGGAACACACGTACAGCAAGACCGGACTTGTGATCTGCGTAAGCAAACGCATCCTGACTGAACATCAATTTCAGCGATTCAGCCTGGAATGGCGGGCGATCAAGATCGCCATTCATCATCTCAAAGTCAGGAAATTCTTCGCGGAAACGCCCCGCGCAAGGCACACGCCATTCGGAGATTACCGGTGTTCCTCCAGTAACACCCATAATATGACGGAC
>QGCY01000103.1_pt1 | contig 19833 bp, 16 predicted proteins | sample 4708041 | NCBI WGS metagenome assembly QGCY01 (sample SAMN08941164, study PRJNA450518) | Sediment metagenome, whole genome shotgun sequencing project. | biome: grassland soil; feature: grassland; material: soil; isolation source: soil 14 days enrichment with methanethiol and mixed carbon source ... | reverse complement strand
AACTCAGAAATTTAGCTATTGCTATGATAGTTCTAAAATGTGAAGGAAATTTAGACCATTTTGAAACCTAATAAAAATGGCCGGAATTTCTTCCGACCATGACTAATAAAGTACCCAGCTTTGTTTATTTAAGATCTCGTAACTAGAGAAGTTATCCCTTAACCATTGTTTTACCCTAGCATCCTTTTTAGATAAATCAACAATAAAGGTAATGACTTTTTTAAACTTATCCACTTCAAATTCTAAATCGAAACTTTTAGATCTGTTTTTTTGAAATAGAATTAATGCATCGCCTTTCGATGTAATACCTTCTTTCTTCATTAGGGACTTTACTTCAGTTGCATGTTTTTTAAGCGTTTTCTCTTTATCAATTCTTCTCAGTTCTTTTTCTTTATTAATAATGTTTGAATAATCAGAGATTACTTTAGAACGGTATTTAAAATGTGTATTTTTATTGACTATAAATGGGAGAAAGGTTAGTCTTTGTGGATCATTTGTAGCAGTGTTAATATGTTTAGCGATTTCGGGGAAATGAGTTGTTAATTCTTTTATTGCTCCTTGATACCAAATTTTATGTTTGGACATAACTTCTTCTCTTACCTCAGCAAGAAAATCATTTTTAAAGTCTTCGCTAGAAGTATCTACTTGACAGAATATTTTAAAATCGTTACCGCTCGGAGAAATGAATGCCAAATAAGGTTTTACATGCGTGGTTCCTTTCCAAACTTTATTCAACCATTTTAGAGTTGTATTCTCGTCTCCTATCTTATCAAAATCAAAACAAAACCTTCCTGTATGTTTGAACTCCATTTCTGATCTATCCCTGGTATTGGTTTGAAGGGAGATCATAATTGCAGGTAAAAATGGTTTTACTAGTTTTAGATCTCCTTCAGCTGCATCTAACAATTTCTTTATGGTACTTTTATTATCGATTATTTCTTCAATAAGGTCTGACTCATTAATTTTATCTGCTTTGATAGCGTCTCTTTTACTAAAAGATTTCATACTAGATTGCCATTTAAAATGGTATCCTAGATAATCCCTAAGGAAAAATTTAAGAGCATAACTTCCTTTAGATTTTTTTAGTTTTTTAAAATTACTAGAGTTGTTATTTATAAACTCTGAACAATATTCGAGAAATCTTTTGTTTTTGTCTCTTTCTTTGTAACTCTTAACTAGTTGGTCTAAAAGGTCTTTTTCTGTTTGGGTAAGAGTTTTATATTCAACACCCGATTTTATCCATTTACATATGGATTCATTGGTAACATGTGTTGCAAAATAATAGTAATCTTTAATCATTTGATCAATTTTAATGCTTAACAAACTTATACATGTACCAGTTGTCCAACTCTATTTGTTAGTTTATAATAGTATGCAGTAATTGCCAAGCGGTACATTCCAATTGTACCCATAAGGTCATCAAATTTAACTCGCTGTTTGGGGAATTACCCTCAGAATATATTAATACTTATAGGGGGGTGGTAAACGTGGTAAAGTTGGTAAACCTCAACAATAGCAAGAGATTCAGTGATTATTTTAGTGGTAAAGGATTGGTAAAGTGGTAAACTCAAATTTCTATTTAATAAAGATTGTAATTTTATAAATAGATTTTTTTTAAAAATGTTTAGGAATAGTATTTTTATTTTAAGATTTTAAAAGAAATTAAATTTAACTTATTTATGATATTAAATAATATTATTTTTATTCTTTGATTTTATACGTACCTCTATTGAAGCGTAAATGATTAGACAAAAAAAATAACCAATAGCCATTTTTTAGTAAAAAAATGTAAAAATTAAAATAGAAAAATAATATGAGTAATTTTCATTTTGCTTTTAAAGTTATAGACATTGAATCGACCCGAAAATTTTATATAGATATTTTAGGGTGTAGAGAAGGCAGATCGACTGAGACTTGGATTGATTTTGATTTTTTTGAAAATCAACTTTCTGCACACGTAAGTGACAATATTTCTAAATTAGATTATTGTGGAAAAGTAGATGGTATAAATGTGCCAATTCCTCATTTTGGGTGTTTATTGAATAAAAGTGATTTTAAAAGAGTTCAAGATAAATTAGAATCTGAAAAAATTGAATTTCTAGTTAAACCTCAAACAAGATACGAAGGCAAAATAGGTGAACAAATGACTATGTTTGTCTTTGATTTTAGTGGTAATCCATTAGAATTTAAATCTTTCTCAGACAGCAAAGAAGTATTTTTAGAATAAGTAACTAGTAGATAGTTGGTCTTATAAGTTGTTTTTAGTTAATTCTTTAGTCCTAAAAAATATTTTGGAATTTTTGTTTTAAATGTTAAGTACTAAACTGTATAACTTTTGTATACAATCTTTTTGTAAGATATTTTGAAAAAAAACGAATAATAAGTATGAATGATAATGTGTATACTAAAGTTTCTAGATGGTATTTAAAATTAAAAATTAGTAGTTCGCCTCAACTAAATTTAGTTTGGGGGTTCTTTTTGTATTTATTGATTGGATTTGTTTTATTGTCTATTCCTATTTTTCATAAAATAGATATATCAATTTTAGATAATTTGTTTATTTCAACATCAGCGATTTCAACAACAGGACTTGTAACGATTAGCATTTTCGATTCCTACAATTTCGCTGGTCAATTTATAATAATGGCCTTAATTCAAGTTGGAGGAATTGGATATATGACATTAACAACTTACTATTTACTTTTTACAACAAATAAAATAACGCATTGGCATAGTAAATTAATTGGAGCAGAATTTACCTTACCTAACAGCATTGAGATGAAAGATTTTATTAAAAGTGTTATAGTCTTCACCTTAATAATGGAAATTATTGGTGCTGTATTTTTTTATTTTGCTTTTACCAATGCAGGAATGGGGAGTTTAAAAGCAATTTGGTTTTCAATATTTCATAGTATTTCATCGTTTTGTACAGCAGGATTTGGCTTGTTTAATGATGGTTTTGAGAGTTTTCAAGACAATACTTTTATAAATATAATTATTTCTGTGTTAGCCATTTCTGGTTCTTTAGGATTTATAGTAATTACAGATTTGTGGTATCGCATTAGTGGTAAATCAAAAGAAATTTCTTTTACAACAATGATTATTATTTATGGGTTTCTATTTTTGCTTTTTTTCGGAACTTTGCTAATTTACACAACAGAGCCATCTAACATTCTCGGTTCAAATAGTTCACTTTTGACCTCTTTTTTTCAAGCAATGTCAGCTATGACTACTGTTGGATTTAATACGATACCTTTAAGCGAATTGTCTCTGCCAGTATTACTTCTTGTAACTTTTCTTATGTATATTGGAGCTTCTCCTTCAGGTACAGCAGGTGGAATGAAAATAACAACTTTAACAGCAATGTTATCTATATTAAAAAGTAGATTGTTGGGACAGAAAAAAATAACTTTTTTAAATAGACTAATACCTTTTGAGAGAATTTATATTGCTACCTCTACTTTTATGCTTTACACAAGTTTAATTTTCTTATTTTCATTTTTACTTTCTTATTTTGAAAAACATTCTTTTGAAAGTATTTTATTTGAAGTAGCTTCGGCACTAGGTACTGTAGGATTAAGTACAGGGATTACTGGAAATTTATCTGAAATAGGGAAAATACTGATAATTATTTTAATGTTTATTGGTAGAGTAGGAGTTTTAACGTTTGGATTTGCTTTATTGAAACAAAGAGACAACAAAGAATCAAATAATATAAACACTGATGATTTAGCTGTTTAAGAAATAAAAAATGTTAAATTTTAAAGTCATTATTTATCAATAATTCTATTTAGTTTTATTGCTAAAGATTTAAGAATCATTTCTTGGAAAATTTATGTTTTTAATATTACCTTTTTTCAGAAATAAATGTTAAAACTAATTACATTATTAATACAATATATAAAAATAGTTTTAAAAACCTTTGTGACTCTGGATTCTAAGAAGTGTTATGTGAATTAAAAAACTAAATTATACTTTAAAACTAGTTTTGATTCTTTTTCATTCGTCTTTCCTTTATCTATATTTTTTAGCAAAATTAAAGATTTAAGAAATAACTTTTAATTTGTTTTTTTATTCTCTTTTTTTTGCCTTTGGTGAGTTCAAAAGGAAGCGTTGCTATTAAGAATAATATTCTAAAAAAATCTATTATTTTTTTAAATAAAGACATTTATAAATTTATTTTTTTCTTTAACGTTATGGTAAATGCTAAAAAGAATAATTTTAAAAAGTATGTAAAGACACCAAAGGATAAAAAATATTCTTTAGCATTGTAGTTTTTAGAATTTTAATACCATTAGTCAGGCTAAATTAAACGTTCTCTTTTATAAAATTGAAAATAAACTAAACTATTAGTTTTGGATGTTTTTTTTCTTTTTAGTTAACTTTATATAGAGTAGTATTATTCTTCTTTCATCCATAAGGGTGTAACTATAAACCATAAGATTGTACCTATTAACATAGAAATTTTTACACTAGTCTCATCAAATGTACCGAAGAATAAAAATAGGCTAGCTAATAGTATTAAAACACCTATTGATAGAGCACTTATTAATTTTAGTATTTTCATCATAATCTAAACTTTTTGAAGTTTCATAATAACCACATATAATAAACAGGAAGCCATCCAACAAGGTATTACTGCATAAGCAGGAAATAAATCTTTGACAAAAATAAAGTACAAACCTAAGGCTACTGGAAGTAACCAAGCTAGTAAAACAGCTGTATTAAAACTTGACTTTTTTTCATCTGCATAATTATGTGTAAATCCCATTTTTTTTGCAAGATAATGGTTCACAAAAATTACTCCTCCCATTGGTCCTAAAACGGTGCCATATAAACCTACAAAATCTAATAGTTTACCCGAAAGTGAAGGGAAAATACCAGCTGCTGTAGCAACTAGACCAGCTAAAATTACACCTGAATAAGCTTTAGCATTCGAAGGGAATAAACTTTGAAAAGCAAGACCCGCTCTATAGATTGTCGGATTCGCAGTGGTCCATCCAGCCACAACCACACAAATAATACCCGTCCAACCTACGGCACTCCAAGCTAAAGCACCTGGATTTGCAGAAATATCACCAGTTAATTTAATTTGAGCTGCTAACATAAATGAAGCACAAATCCAAGCCATATAATGACCTAAAAACATTCCTACTGAAGGCCCCCATCCTGCGCGACTATCTTTTGCAAAGCGCATGATTGATAAGTCAGCCATTCCAAAATGCATTGCAGCATTACATAGCCAAGAAAAGATAACAATTTTCCAAAAACCAAAGTCTAATTTTCCGCTGGTAGTCTGAACTACACTTACACCCTTATCCCATTCCAATAATAAACTTTCCCAAGAGTTAACTTCCATCTGGGTTAAAGCAGATAAACCACAAGCAGCAAAAACAACAATCATCCAAGGAGCAGCAATATTAGCAAACTTAGAAACCGTATTGTAACCAGCAGCAGCAACAATTGTCATTACCATACCTACGATAACAACAATCGTTGAGAAAGCTGGCGAACTTAAACCAAAAATATTTTTAGGAACTGAAAAACTAATTTCAAAGGGAATACCTACAGCGCTGGCAGAAACAGTTATCATTGCTCCAGCTAAAAAACAAAAAAGTACTCCATTTACAACATTATACACTTTTACTAAATGTTTACCTGCAATTTTTTCTAATTGATAATACAAAGTTAGTTTGCTTGACACAGCTATGGGAGCTACTAAGTATCTCCACGTAAGTATTGCAAGTATATTACCGATAAGTAGTCCTAATATTAAATCTTTTAAACTTGCTCCTGCTGCCAAAAATAAAGGACCAATCATAAATTCAGTTCCAGCAGCATGTTCTCCTGCATACATACCAATAAAACTTTTCCAATTTTTTAATTTGGATTGAGGGACAGGAGTTCTTTCAAATTCACCTCCTCCTGAATCATTAAGTATTTCTACTTCATTTTGGTATTCTGTCATATATGTAGTTTGTGGTAATTTATTGTTAAATGTTTAATTTTTTGCAAGTAAAAATAATAATAATGCAAACGAAAATATATTAGAAATTTTAAATTCCTATCCTGTACAATGAGGTTTTTTTTAAAAAATACTTTATCGGGTATAGTTAATAAAATTCTAAGTCCAATATTAAGTTTTATTAAAAAAAAGATAAGAGGTTCAGGTTAGCACAGGACAGGTTCTTTTTTTGTTTAATTTACTTTTATATAAAGTTTAAAATTTTTTCCGAAAAATAATGAATAGAATAAAAGTAGGTTTATTTATACCTTGTTATGTAAATCAATTATACCCACAAGTTGCAATTGCAACATTAGAGTTATTAGAGAAATTAAATGTAGATGTATATTATCCTCAAGGGCAAACATGTTGTGGACAGCCATTAGGTAATTCTGGATATGAAGAAGACTCTAAAGGAGCTTGTAATCTATTTGTTGAAAATTTTAAGAAATATGACTATGTGGTTGGTCCTTCTGGAAGTTGTATTTACCATGTAAAACATCATTTTGATATTTTAGAACAAACACCTGAAGTTAAAAAAGTAAGAAATAATGCTTACGAGCTTTGTGAGTTTCTTGTAAAAGTACTTAAAATTAAAGATGTAAAAGCATCTTTTCCATATAAAGTGGGTTTACATAAAAGCTGTCATGGATTAAGAGGTTTAAAATTAGGCTCTTGTTCTGAAGTTAAAGGAGAACATTTTTCTACAGAGGAAGATTTACTACATCAGGTAAAAGGTCTTGAACTAATGTCTTTAAATAGAAAAGATGAATGTTGTGGCTTTGGAGGTACTTTTTCTGTATTTGAAGAAGCAATATCTGTAAAAATGGGAAAAGATCGTATTAATGATCACATAGAAAGTGATGTTGAAGTAATAACTGGTGCAGATCATTCTTGTTTAATGCATTTAGAAGGATTAATTAATAGAAATAAACAACCTCTTAAGGTAATGCACATTGCTGAAATATTAAATAGTAGTTTATAGTTTATGAAACACTCAGAAAAAGCAGAGATCTTTAACAAGGATGAAGCAAAAGTTAATTGGCATGACAAAGCTTTATGGTATGTTAGAGAAAAAAGAGATAAATCTGCACATAATGTTCAAGGTTGGGAATATTTAAGAGAACTTGGTTCTGCTATCAAAGCAAATGTGTTGTCTAATCTAGACGAATATTTGTTAGAATTTGAAGCCAATGCTAAAAAAAATGGTATTCATATTCATTGGGCTTCTAACGCAGAAGAACACAACCAAATTATAAAAAAAATACTTGATAAAAATAATGCTAAAAAAGTAGTAAAAAGTAAGTCTATGCTTACTGAAGAATGTCACCTTAATCCTTTTTTAGAAAAAGAAGGTATTGAAGTAATTGATACAGATTTAGGTGAACGAATTGTACAATTAGCAAAAGAGCCTCCTAGCCATATTGTTTTGCCTGCAATTCATAAAACTAAGGAAGATGTAGATGAACTTTTTCAAGAACACTTAGGAACAAAACCAAGCCAAGGTAATCCTGAATATTTAGTTAGTGAAGCTCGTAAACATCTTAGAAATAAATTTTTAAAAGCAGATGTAGCTATTACTGGTGTTAATTTTGCAGTTGCAAATACAGGAGGTGTTGTAGTTTGTACAAATGAAGGAAATGCAGACATGGGAGTTCATCTTTCTAAAGTACATATAGCCTGTATGGGAATTGAAAAAATTATTCCTCAAGAAAAACACTTAGGTGTATTTTTACGTTTACTAGCAAGAAGCGCTACAGGTCAGCCAATTACAACATATTCTTCTCACTTTAACAAACCTGATGAAGGAAAAGAAATGCATATTGTTATTGTAGACAATGGAAGAACTGAACAATTAAGTAGAGAAGATTTTAGAGCTTCTTTACACTGTATTCGTTGTGGAGCTTGCATGAATACTTGCCCTATTTATAGAAGAAGTGGAGGTCATAGTTACGATTATACAATTCCTGGTCCAATTGGTTCAATTTTATCTCCTGGAAAAGATTTAAAAAAACACAGTTCATTACCTTTTGCTTCCACACTTTGTGGCTCTTGTTCTAACGTTTGCCCTGTAAAAATTAATATACATGAACAACTTTATAAATGGAGACAGGTAATTGTTAAGGAAGAAAAACAACCAGTTGTTAAAAAATCTATTTTAAAAGTTGCTGGTTTAGTATTATCTAAACCTAAATTATATGGTATTACAGGAAAATCTGCAAGATTTGCTTTAAAATATTTCCCTAAATTTATGATTTATAATAAATTAAATACTTGGGGTAAAGCAAGAGATTTACCAGAAGTAAAGAATGAAAGTTTTGATGAATGGTTTAAAAAAAATAAAAATGGGTAGAGAAGCTATACTAAAATCAATTAAGAAAAATAAACCAGATTTATTACCATTTCCAGAAATTAAAGAGGAAACTTTTAATGAAAACATCAATTTAAAAGAAGCCTTTAAAGAGAGTGTGGTTTTGGTTGGAGGTACAATTAAAGAAATTGAAAAAGAAGAGATTGACACAGAGATTAAAGCAATATATACAAATGCAAAAAGTATTGTTTCTGTTAGTAAAAAATCTTCTTTAGGAACAATATCAGTTTCTAAAGAAACAGCCCCTCATTCTCTTAAAAATATAGACCTTGCAATTATAGAAGGAGAACTAGGTGTTTCTGAAAATGGTGCTATTTGGGTAACAGCAGCTAAAAACATCGTTCGTGCATTACCATTTATTACTAATGATTTAGTAATTATTCTTAATAAAGAAAAAATCTGTTTACATATGCTAGAAGCTTATGATGTTATTAGCACAAGAAAAAGAGATTTTGGTGTTTTTATATCTGGCCCATCAAAAACTGCGGACATTGAACAATGTTTAGTTGTTGGAGCTCATGGAGCTATGAGTTTAACAGTACTTTTAATCTAACTTTTTTTTATCTAAATAAAAAAACTCAGCTACAAATAGCTGAGTTTTTTGTTTAAATTATAATTTACACTTAATAATATTTAGCATATACTACACGTGTATGTAAATACTCTTCCATACCATGCTTACCATCAGCACCTCCTACTCCAGATTTTTTCCAACCTGCATGAAAACCTTGAATAGCCTCAAAATGCTCTCTATTCACATACGTTTCTCCAAAATGCAAACCGTTTGTAGCGCGCATAATATTGTTGTAGTTCTCTGAAAATATAGATGATGTTAATCCAAATTGACAATCATTAGATAATGAAATCGCTTCATCTAATGTATCAAATTTCATAACAGGCAATACTGGACCAAAAACTTCTTCTTGAATAATTTCTGATTGTTGAGAAACATTAGTTAAAAGTGTTGGCTCATAAAAATAACCTTTGTTAAATTTTTCATGACGTTTACCACCAACTAAAACTTCTGCTCCTTCTTTTTTAGCAAATTCTACCATTTCAGAAATCTTATCTATTTGAGATTTAGAAACTAAACTACTCATATCTGCATTAGTACCTGTTAAAGCATCTTCAACAGTTACTTCGCTCATTTTTTTAGTTATTTTCTCAACAAATTCATCATAAATACTATCCTCAACATAAACTCGTTCTGCACAATTACAAACTTGTCCACTAAAAATAACTTTTGATGCTACTATAGAGTTAACAGCTAAATCCATATTAGCATCTGCACAAACAATTGCAGGTGCTTTACCTCCTAATTCTAAAGAAACTTTGGTTATATTTTCTGCAGCTGCTGTTATAATTTGTTGACCAGCACCTACACTACCTGTTAAACTAATAATACCAGTAATAGGACTTTTTGAAAGTGCATTTCCTACAGTTCTACCTGCTCCACAAACAAAATTTAAAACCCCAGCAGGTAAATCAATTTTTTGAATAAAGTCTGCAAACTCCATAATAGTATTTGGTGCTTCAGAACTTGGCTTAATCACACAAGTGTTTCCTGTAATTAAAGATGCTGCCACTTTACGTGCCATCACAAAAAACGGAAAGTTCCAAGGACAAATACCTACAGCTACACCAATTGGTACCTTATGTAAATAAATATGTTCTTTTTCACGATCACTTTGTATAATTTCACCCTCAATACGTCTAGCCCAACCTGCATTATAATCAAAATAATCTGCTGTTACATCAATTTCTACTTGAGCTAAACCAATTACTTTGGCTTGTTCTTTAGATAATGTTTCTGCAAGAAAAACTCGATTTTCTCTAATTACATTTGCCATTTTATGCAAGAAACCAGCTCTTTGTATTGCAGGCAAGGCCTCCCAAGCTGGTTGTGCTGCTTGTGCAGCTTCTAAAGCATTGTTAGCATCTTCTACAGTACCCGAAGATATAGTACTAATTATTTCTTCTGTACAAGGGTTTAAGATTTCTATTACAGACGTGGCTTTTGAATCCACAAATCTACCATTAATATATTGCTTATAGTGTTTCATAATATATTATTCTAAAAATTTTAGGATAAGAATTTTTTTCTTAAATCTTCGACTTGCTCATCGTTTATAGGCACCATTTTACCCAACGAATGCCCTAAAACTATTGATTTTGCACTAAATTCTGCAACTTCTAGATAATCAAAAGTTTGCAATAATTTATCACCTGTAATAATTACAGAATCATTTTCAATAATGAGTGCTGTTGGACAATTGTCTACAATTTCAGAGTTATTATTGTCTTTGAAATGATTACCATATTTAACAAAACTAATGTCTTGTAAAAAAATCCAACTTTCTGGAATAGTTCTAACATCTAAATACTCACCTGTTACACCAAAAGCCATCAAATATGGAGATTGTGTCATGATAATAGAATTTACCTTTGGATTTCTATTATAAATTTCTTGATGAATCCATGCAGCTCTACTAGGTGTTTTACCAGCTTCTCTATGACCACTTTTGATTTGAACAATATCGTCTAATTGAATATCCCAACGATTTTTATTAGTTGGTGTAATTAAAAAGTCATTTTCATTCCAACGCATAGAAACTGTTCCGTAAGAACTTATCATTAAACCTTGTTCGCAAGAACGCTTAATAATATTACAAATTTCTAATCTTTTTTCTGTTTCATCTGGAGGATAAACCGTGCTTTCCATTTCAGGTAATACACCTCTGGCTTGCGCTTCAAACTTATCTATTTGGTTATCTGTTAAATATTTAGGTTTTCCTATTTGAGAACCGTATAATATTGTACTTGCACAAAATTCTAACGCTTCAAATCTTTCATAGGCGTCTGTTAAATCACTACCACCTAAAACGGTTCCATGATTTTCCATAATTATTGCTTTGAATCCTTTTTTAAATTCATCTGCAATTACTTCTCCCAAATCTTCACTTCCAGGTAGTCTGTACTTTGCGTAACCTATTGGACCACAAATGTGTTTGGCTTGTGATATGATATTGGTGTTTGGTATTTGACGAACAATACTAAATGAAACTAGAGCAGGTGGGTGTGCATGAATTACAGATTTAATATCTGGTCTTGCTTCATAAATTGCTTTATGAAACGGAAATTCTGATGAAGGTTTATGTTTTCCTATTACAGTACCGTCTTTTTTTACACAAATAATATCTGACGCTCTTAATGAACCTTTATCAATTGCAGAGGGTGTTACCCAAATATCACCATTATCGTCTATAATAGAAATATTTCCCCCAGAAGTGGTGGTCATACCTCTTTTATAAATTCTACTGATAACCTCTGTAATTTGATCTCTTGGATGTATTAATTTGATGTTTTTTGACATTTTTCTAATTTTTAAAGAAATAGATTTATTTGAAATCTGAATCTTCTATTTTCAATTTTATATTTAACCACTTATTACAAATGGAACATGTTTTTTTAATGCGTAATTTTTCTTTAGAAACTTAGAGTTTAGTTTTGTGTCAGAAATTGCTATAGCAGCACCTAATGCAGAACCTAAAGATGCTTTTGTTGTTCTTAACTTCATTCCTTTTAGATAGTATGATAACAATTTTATATACACTTCATTATCGGTAAAACCGCCATCAACATATAAACGGTCTATAGCCCTCATATCTGCAATTCTTCTTATACTTTTTACTTGTAATTGTACTAGTTCTATCATTAAATGATGGTAAGCATGAGAAAAATCGTTATACATGTAACTTGTTTTTTCTGGCATATCATCAGTTGAAAAAGATTCCCACTTAAAAGATGGTTTAAAGTGTTGTATGATTTCGCAATACACATCATAATTAAAATGTATTGTTTTATGATACTCTTTGTCAACATTAAATTTATCTGACAGTTTATTTACTTGAATTTTATATTCATTTCCTAAAAACAATCTTGAAGATTTTACTGGTTTTCCATTAATACGCATGTAATTAATACAACCTGATGTTACATCATCTTTTGTTAGAGGTGTATCTACAAAAGGGTTAAGTGCAATACTCCAAGTACCTGTTGATACTAATACAAATGGTTTATTTACACTTCTAACATAAGGCAACAATGCTGAAGAACTATCATGTATGCCAACACCTATTTTAATTCGTTTGCCATTATAATTAATATTTAAGCTAGTTTCTGTAGATACTAGTGGAGGTAAAATGTTATGAATTTCTTCTTTATAAACCCAATCTTGATAATCTTTAGTTTCGTAATTCCATAAAGCAGTATGGCATCCTATACTAGTATATTCACTTAACGGAACCCCTGAAAAAATGTAGCTCAGGTATTGAGGTAAATGTAAAGAATATTTTATCTTTTTAAAAATCTCAGGCTTCTTGTATTTTAACCAATACAACTGAATACCAGAATTTAACATACCTGATTTTGAAGAACCACTAGTTCTTGTTAGTTCTAATTCAGGTCCGTATTTTTTATAAAAATCATCAACAACATCAATATCTATTTCTTTGGTATAATTGTATAAAGGTGTTAATATATTACCATACTCATCTAAGTGCACAAAACTTGCACCATATGTTGAAAAGTTAATTGCTTTTACTGTAAACTTATCTGACTTTAAAATTTTATGAAAAACATCTTTTAACCAATTTTGTAGGGCGTTAATGTTTTCAGTTGGATGACCATCTTCGTCTTCTATTTCTTCAAAAGATGCATACTCTTTATATACTTCTTTGAAGTCTTTATCAAATAGAAAAAACTTTTTATTGGTTTTTCCAATATCAAAAACTGCTGTAACTTTTTGTTTCATAGAATTTTCTTATAATCCTGTAGCTATGGTGTGTTTTCCTCTTTCTTTGATTAATTGCCCTCTAACTCCTAAGGTTCTGTAAGCATCTATTGGGTTAATAACACCTCCTGAATTTAATCTTGCTTTTTCTAACAATGGTCTTACATCTGTTCTGTAAGCTCCTTGTAAGATTTCTTGACATTTTACAACATCGTTTTCTAATTGCGCTGCTTTTAATGCTTTTTGGTCGATTAATAGCGCTTTAGCATAAGCTTCTTGAATTGCTTCTAAAGACTGAATTAAATCTTCTAAAGGATCTTTTACGTTATGACTTGCATCAATCATCCAAGCTAAATCTGGGTTTTGAGGGTTGTTTTCCATACCATACACCAATTCATTAAAGATTAAAAATAAAGCGTAAGGTTTAATACTACCAACAGTTAAATCATCATCACCATATTTACTATCGTTAAAGTGAAAACCACCTAATTTTCCTTTTAATTGTAAAATAGATACAATTTGCTCTATATTAGAATTAGGTAAATGGTGCCCTAGATCTACTAAAGTATAAGCTTTATCTCCACAGCCATTGGCTAACATTAGAGAAGCACCCCAATCTTGAATAACAGTACTGTAGAAATTTGGCTCATAAGGTTTGTATTCTACTAACATTTTCCAATCGTCTGGTAAACCTTTGTAAATATCAATTAAACTATCTTGCGTGTTTTGAAAAGCAGTTTGAAAATTATTTTGACCAGGAAAACAAGATCCGTCTGCTAACCAAACTGTTAATGCTTTAGATCCTAATTTATCACCAATTTTAATGACATCTAAATTATGCTGAATAGCTTGTTCTCTAACAGCTTTGCTGACGTTACTTAGTGAACCGTATTTATATGTTTCTGCAGCATCTTTTTGATCTTGAAAAGTATTCGAATTTACAGCATCAAATTTAATATGTAAAGCATCTGCTTTTTGTTTGATGGCATCGTAATCAGAAGGAATATCCCAAGGAATATGTAAAGATACTGCACCCGCAGTTTGTGTTAAACTATGTAAAACACCAACATCTTCTATTTTTTGTTCTAAGTTTGATGGTTCTCCATAAAATCCAAAACGCCCAAAACGCGTACCACCTGCACCTAAAGCCCAACTTGGTATAGCTACTTGAAAACCTGCCAGTTTTGACACGATACTGCCAACATCTTTTCCTTGACTGGTTAATTTATTCGATAAAAAGTCGAAATTTTCGTTGTGATCTTTTACACCTTTTTGGTTGTAATCAGAGATTTCTGCTTGATTAATTTTCATTCTTATATAACGTTATTAATTAAGTAAGACTTCTATAAAATTTATGAAAGTTATATAGAAGTCTTAATCTTAATTCAAATTTAAAATTGTTTAATTATCTAACAAATGCGTTGGCCATACCTCCATCAACATTAATAATATTTCCTGTTGATTTATCTAGGATTCCTACTAGTGAAAAGACTCCATTTGCAATATCGTCTGGTGTTATGATTTCGTTGAGCAGGTTTCTCTTAGCATAAAAAGCTGGTAATTCTTCTACGGTAATTCCGTTTGCTTTTGCTCTACCTTCTGCCCAAGCACCTTCCCAAATTTTACTTCCTACAATAACGCCATCTGGGTTTACTGTATTTACTCTTACTTTATCTTTTGCTAATTCAGCAGCTAATAAACGAACCATGTGCTGTTGCGCTGCTTTTGCTGTTCCGTAAGCTACATTATTTGGTCCAGCAACCAATCCATTTTTACTCGCAATTGCAATATAATCTCCTCCTAAACCTTGCTTACGAACAATAAGAGCAAATTGTTTTGCTAAATCAAATTGACCTTTTACTAAAATATTTTGTAAAATGTTCCAATCTTTATCTGTTGTCTCTGTTAATGGTTTAGAAATCGCCAAACCTGCACTGTGTACAATCATATCTACACCACCAAACTCTATAATTGCTTTTTTATATGCACTTGCAATAGAATCTGTATTAGTAACATCACAAACAGCGTATGAAGAAACATCTCTTGCATATGTTCCGTTTGCTTCAATTAAAGATTCTTCATTAATATCAGTTAAAACCACATTTGCTCCTTCTGCAGCTAATTTATCAGCAATTGCCTTACCAATTCCACCACCAGCACCAGTAACTAAAGCTACTTTTCTAGATAATGGTTTTTCTTTTGGCATACGTTGTAATTTAGCCTCTTCTAATAACCAGTATTCTATATCAAAGGCTTCTTGTCTTGGTAAAGAAGTATATTCTGTAATAGCTTCTGCACCACGCATTACATTAATTGCATTGATGTAGAACTCACTTGCAACTCTTGTTGTTTGCTTATTTTTGGCAAAACTAAACATACCAACTCCTGGATAGATAATAATAACAGGGTTTGCATCTCTAATTGCTGGACTATTATCTTTTTTACAAGTATTGTAGTAATCTACATATTCTTGACGGTATGCTTCAAATGCTGGTTCTAATTTTGCCAAAACAACTTCAGAATCAGATAAATCTTCATTTTTATCTAGACTTAAAACTAAGGGTTGAATCTTAGTTCTTAAGAAATGATCTGGACAAGAAGTTCCCATTGGCGCTAATCTTTCTAAATCATTACTATTTATATATTGCATTACAACATCAGTATCAGAAAAATGACCAATCATTCTATTTTCTGAAGAACACAAACCTCTTAATAAAGGCATAATTTGAGCAGCTTTGTCTAAACGCTCTTCTCTTGGTAAACTTTCAACTTTTTGACCACCAAAAACTTCACCTTGTTCTTTTAATTTTTTTTCTATAAATTCAGAGGCCATTTCAATTACTTCTAAACTATTCATATAACATTCGTAAGAAGTGTCTCCCCAAGTAAATAAACCATGGCTTCCTAAAACAATACCTCTAATTCCTGGGTTATCTGCTAAACATTTTTCTAATTGCAAACCTAAATCGAAACCTGGTTTTTGCCAAGGCACCCAACCCATAGTATCTCCCCAAATTTCTTTGGTAACTTTTTCGCTGTCTTTAGCCGCAGCAACTGCAATTAAAGCATCTGGATGTAAATGATCTATATGAGCAAAAGGTAATAAACCGTGTAAAGGAGTATCAATAGAAGGAGCTTTGCTATTTAAATCATAAATACAATGATTGAATAAACCTACCATTCTATCTTCATCATGTAAACCTTGATAAACATTTTTTAAATCACGAAGTCTTTCTGTATATAAACCTGCAATTCCAGATCTTGTTAAAGTACCAATATCTCCACCAGAACCTTTTACCCACATTACCTCAACTTCTTCATTTGTTAACGGGTCTTTTTCTATGGTTTTACAACTTGTATTTCCGCCACCATAGTTGGTAATTCTTAAGTCTGCTCCTAATATATTAGATCTATATAAAAACAATTCTACTTGATTATCGCCAAGAGATTGTGCTTTTTCTTCGTCCCATAAATAGTCAACGTACTTAAAAGTTTTTGTCATTTGTTTCATTATTCTGTTAGTGATGAGTTATAGACCAAAAATATACTTGAATCTCAACTTTTGTATCCTGTACTATACCGTAAAGATTAAAATTGTTTTAAAAGAGTGCTTGCTCTTAAGAATTGATTGAAAATATTAGGTTAAATATAAAAAACTTTGTTTTGCTCTTACATTACAAAGGCTTAAAAATCAATCTAAAAAAACTTGAAGTTATCAAAAAAGATCTTTTTATTAGTTATTGGTTTTATCTTACCTTTTGCTACCTTTGATTTACGGAAGAAATAAACAAAAAAAGAAAAAATAGAAGATGGAAATGATGAAACTTATTACAATTGATGAAAATTCAAGAGTGCCTAAATATCAGCAAATTATAGATTCTATTATACATAATATTTCTCAAGGTAATCTTGTTATGGATGAAAAAATTCCATCTATTAACATGTTTAGTGAAGAGTTTTATTTGTCTAGAGATACCGTTGAAAAAGCTTATAGTATATTAAAAGAGCGTAAAGTAATTACCTCTATAAGGGGTAAGGGGTTTTATATATCTAGAACTAAATTAATTTCTAAAGTAAATATTCTATTTTTGGTAAATAAGTTAAGTTCTTATAAATTAAGAACATATAATTATTTTATAGATAAGGTAGGAGCAAATTCTTATACGGATTTAGATATATACCATTGTGATGAAACTCTTTTTTTAAACTTATTAGAAAAAAATAAAGCAGCCTACGATTACTACGTTATTATGCCTCATTTTAAAACAGAAACGTCCAAACACATTAGTTTGCCTGAGAAAGTTTTAAAAGCTTTGCAAAAAATTCCTAAAGATAAATTGATAATATTAGATAATATTAAAGAGAATTTAGGAGACGGATTAACCCAGATATATCAAGATTTTGAAAATGATATATACCAAGCATTAAATTTAGGAATTGAAAAAATAAAAAAGTACAAAAAAATTATTTTAGCCTATCCTGATAAAGCTGTATATCCATATCCTAGACGAATACTTCATGGATTTAGAAAGTTTTGTATAGAACACAAATTAGATTTTGAAATACTCGACAAAATTTATGATGATATGATTTTAATAAAAGGAGACTTGTTTATAACTATTGAAGAATCTGACTTGGTAAACTTAGTAAAACAAGCCAGAGAAGATGAATTTAAGTTAGGAGCCGACATTGGAGTTATCTCTTATAACGATACTCCTTTAAAAGAACTTTTAGGTATTACTGTTATTTCTACCGATTTTAAAGTAATGGGAGAAACTGCTGCAGAAATGATTTTACACAAATCAAAAGGTAAGGTAAAAGTTCCTTTTAATTTTATTGATAGAGAATCTCTTTAGTAACTTTTCATCTGAATACTTGAAGGGCTATTTACTTTAATTTCATTTGGTACTTTTATTAATTTACCTGTTTTTGCATTTCTTTTAAAAATGGTAATATTATTGCTAAATTGATTTGCAACCAATAAAAAACTACCATCAGGTGAAATGGCAAAGTTTCTAGGATGATTCCCTCCAGTATTTATATTTTCTATAAGTTGTAATTTTCCATTATTGTTATTGATAGCAAATACAGCCATACTATCTTCTTTGGGTCCACGGTTTGATGCATACAAATAATTGCCATCATCAGAAATATGAATATCAGCAGCGCTATATATTTCTTGTTTTTGTTGATACGTTTGGTAATCTTCAATAAACGAAAGCGTTCCATTTTCATAAAAATATGCATCAATTGTTCCACTTAATTCATTAATTCCATAACCATATAATCCGTTTGGATGAAATGTAAAATGTCTTGGTCCACTACCTAATTTTGTCTTGATTGGTTGTTGATTTAATAAGCTATCATTTGAGTTGTTGAAAATAAATTTTCTTATTTTATCTGCACCTAAATCATTAGAAAATAGATATTTATTATCAGGTGAAAAATTAGAAGAATGTATGTGAGAAGCTTCTTGTCTATTTTTTATAACACTACTATCTTTAAACTGTAAAACTTGTTTTGCTAAACCTAAACTACCATCGCTTTTTATTTTAAAAAGACTTAAACTTCCATCAGAATAATTTGAATTTACAAGATAACTGCCTGTTTTATCAATTTCTAAATGAGCAGGATTTAACCCTCCACAATCTTGCATATTTAACAACTCTATTTTAGAATTTATTGCGTCCACTTTAAAAGCAGCAATTTTACCATTGTGTTTCATTTGACTATCTACAACAGAGTACAAATGGTTACCATCTTTAGAGATTTTTAAAAAAGACGTATTTGTAATATTGTTAAGTGTAAATGTTAATTTTGATCCTCCTGTTTCTTCATTGAACTCGTAAACATGAATTCCTTCTCCAGGTTTTTTATCTGTAAAACTGCCTACAAAGAGTAAGGTTTTAGTTTCAGTTTTAAAATTTTTACATCCAAAAACAAAAAAGAATACAAGTAAAAAAACAACGTTATTTTTTATCATATTCTCTATAAAATGCTTTGGTTGAATTGGTTGTAATTTCTTTATTTTTGTAAATTAATTTATCTCCTTCTCCAATATAAATACTCTTTAAGCTTTTATCTTTAAGTAAAGTGATGACCGCATAAGAACCTTTAAAATAAATAGCATCATTTTTAAATATTTGATTTTTAGATTGTGTTATTACATATTGTATTATGGCTTCATTTGGTGTTTTAGAAATAATTTTTAACCCTTTATAAACACCTTCTTGTTCAATTTTAGAAACCGATTGTATGCTTGGTTCTTCACTTTCATTAAAAGGTTCGTAAACTACCACAAATGGATTTTTCCAAGCTTCTCCTTTATTTCTAATTACTAAAGTTGGTGTAGGTTTTTTATCATAAGGTTTTGGAGATTCAAAAGTTATAGGTGCTTTTACTTTGGTATAGCTTCTATTTTTAAAACTTGGTATGTGTAATTGCATAAAAACAGCACCTTTATCTAATTTTTTTGTATGAAAAGTTGCTATTACATCTTTATTATAATTTTCTGATGTCTTCACTTTCTTAAAAAAATGCCAACCAGGATTTCTATATTTTTTATTATGAATCCACTCTCCGTTTGCGTTCGCCATGTATCGATTTGGTGTTTTTTCAAACTTTAAGTCTTTGTTATCAAATACCAACTTATCTCCAATATTATGA
>QGCY01000101.1_pt1 | contig 20697 bp, 13 predicted proteins | sample 4708041 | NCBI WGS metagenome assembly QGCY01 (sample SAMN08941164, study PRJNA450518) | Sediment metagenome, whole genome shotgun sequencing project. | biome: grassland soil; feature: grassland; material: soil; isolation source: soil 14 days enrichment with methanethiol and mixed carbon source ... | reverse complement strand
GCGTCGCAATAGCCGATCGCGGGCCATCTGTGCTCTACTAAGGTCCTCTCGGGCGCGTAGACTAAAATTGCTCGCCTCCGCCATCAATAAGTCGGCGTCGATCTGGCGACCTGTGCCAGCATCCACCTTCGTCTGTTCCAGTTCCGCGAGTTCTGATGACGCATCCGCTATTTCACGGGACACGCGTTCAAGCATTGTCCAGCGCGCCCATTCATTCCAGAGAGACAAAAAGACCAGTTCTTCTTCGAACCGCCTGGATGCATCGCGGGCGTCTGCTATTTCTGTTTCCAGATCAGCCAGACTGGCATCCAGATTACGTTTCTCAGGTAATCGAAAGGTGCGCGTTAAGTCTATCGACCATTCGGTGAAGCCCATGTCGGGCAGAAGCGGATCTTCAACCCGTCTATACCCTCCGGAACCACTCACTTCGTACTCGTAGGGCCCGTTGAGCAACTGGTTGCTTGCGGCTTGAGACCTTTGCATTTCAGCGCGTGCGATTGTCGTGACTGGTGTAGAGCTGACTGCCTCATTCATGAGCCTGAAGACATCAGCCTCCTGAGCAGACGACGAGCTAGCGGACAGGATGGATACCGCGGCTGCAGAAAACAGGAATAGCTTCATGTGAGACGTCCAAAATCGAGAACAGGTTCAACCCAATAGGCAATATTCGGACGCGGACATGCGGTTCGAACTGCTTCCAAAATCCGTGGAATATCGGCTTCCGGTAAAATCATTTGAACGGTGAAAACCCTCATGGCGCCGCGAACGCGCTCTGCTGCGGAAGGCAAGTCCAGATTCTCCCCACGCCCTTCACCCGCCAGAACCGTATATCCCGGAAGCGCGGGTTCCAGCGTATCAAGGCATTCAATCAGGGCGATCTCGACAACCGCAGGACAAACAATTGTTAGTTTGCGAATGGTCGCGTCCATCGGACTTCTCCGTCGTGTTTAGAATTCGTAGAGCCCGCGATTCCGAACTGGCGGTACAGAACGGGTAAAAGAAGCAATGTGAGCACCGTCGACGAGACTAGGCCGCCGACAACGACGATGGCCAACGGTCGCTGCAGTTCAGATCCTGGGCCGGTGGCAAAGAGCAGAGGAGCAAGGCCGAAAGCCGCCGTTGTTGCAGTCATCAGAACGGGACGTAAGCGACGAATGGACCCGAGCTTCACGACTTTTTCGACAGGGTGTCCCAGGGCATGGAGATCATTGAAATATGTGATCATCACCAACCCGTTGAGCACAGCTATGCCTAGCAGAGCGATCAGGCCGACGGATGCAGGAACGGACAAATACTCTCCCGACAGGCTTAATGCTACGATCCCGCCGACCAATGCGAATGGAATGTTGAAGAGGATCAGCAATGATTGTCTGACCGAGCGTAAGGTTGCAAACAATACAATGAAGATCAGTCCGATCGATAAAGGCACCATGAGAGACAGCCTTGCGGAGGCTCTTCTCTGATTCTCGAACTCGCCACCGAATTCGAGGCTGTAGCCAACGTCGAGGTCTACTTGATCCGCAACAGCCTGCTGCGCATCGATTACAAAGCCAACCAGATCGCGACCTTCTACAAAGGCTTGTACAACGGCATAACGAGAAGCATTTTCGCGCGCTGCGGACGCAAGACCGGCAACCCGTTCGATGTGAGCAATCTCAGTCAGCGGGACCCGGACACCATCTTCATTCACAAGACTGATATTCTCAAAATCGGGTACGCTGTTTGACACCAGTGGATCAGTTCGGACGACAATAGGTGTACGGCGACCAGGTTCGATGACCTCTCCCGTGATAATCCCCTCAAGCCGTGCGCGAAGTTCATCCTGAATTTCTACGACGGTGAATCCAAAACGGCCCGCGCGCTGTTGGTCGATGTCAATCTGAAGATACTCTGAAACATCGTTCGACGTTGTGAATACGTCGGAAGCGCCTGGGACATTGGACACAACGCGTTCGATTTGCCCGGCAATTGAGGCGAGGGTATCATAATCAGGACCAAAAATTTTGATCGCAAGATCCCCCCGTGAGCCGGTGAGAAGTTCCGATACGCGCATTTCGATAGGTTGGGTAAATGCCGTCTCAATCCCAATAAAATCATCCATGACTGACCGGATCTCGCCGACTAACCAATCCGTGTCTGGCCCGCGCCATGTTTCGCGTGGCGCAAGCTGAAGGAACATATCGCTTTCATTCAGACCCATCGGGTCCAGGCCTAACTCGTCAGACCCAACGCGAGAAATCACATGCTCGACTTCAGGAACCGCTTCGAGAATAGCGGCTTCGATCCGCAAATCGTCCGCCTCACTTTGGTTGAGCGTGATCGACGGAAGGGACGCGGCTTGCATCACGATATCGCCCTCGTTCATCGTCGGCATGAAGGTTTTGCCAGTCGATTGATATGCAAATACCGCCAAAACCGCGCTTAAGGCGGCTATCGCGTAAATCACCGACGGTCGGCGTAGCACTATGTCCAGAACAAATTCATAGCCCGGTGTGATCACGCGCATAAGAACGGTGTCTCCACCGGATTTTGCTTTCAACAGATATGACGCCAGCATTGGTATCAGTGTGAACGCAAGAATGAGCGCGGAGCCCAGCGCAAAAACAATGGCCAACGCCACAGGCGAGAATAACTTTCCTTCCAGACCTTGCAGGGTGAGGAGGGGTACGAAAACGAGACAAATGATGAAGACACCCGCCGCGGTAGGTAAGGCGACCTCGCTAGCGGCGCGGTACAGTACATGCAGCTTGTTGGCGGTTTTGTTCTCTCGCAGGCGCTCTACGGCATTCTCGGTGACGACAATCGCACCGTCCACAATCATGCCAATAGCGATAGCAAGTCCGCCAAGACTCATCAGGTTTGCAGTTAAGCCGAACTGACTCATGAGAAGAAATGTCGCAAGCATCGCAGCGGGCAGGATGAGACTCACTACGAGCGCGGCACGCCAGTCCCCAAGAAAGAGCACCAGTAAAACGATCACGAGGCCAATGGCGATAAGAAGCGCTTCGCTTACTGTGCCAACCGCGGTCTCGATTAAATCAGCCCTGTTATAAAAAACTGAGATCGAAACGCCCTCGGGAAAGCCGCTCTCCAGTTCCGCAAGTCTTTCTTCGACATTTGAGACAACACTCCGGGCATCCGCACCGCGAAGCGCTACCACGATGCCCTCAACAGCCTCGCCGGTTCCATCGCGCGTCACTGAGCCATAACGGGTGAGCGAACCAGTTTCGACCCGCGCGACATCGCTAACGCGAATTACGGTACCATTCACTTCCCTAACAATCAGGCCTGCCAGGTCGGAAGGACCAGAGGCGGCGCCGACTGATCGCACGACCAACGCTTCCTCACCATCGCTAACGCGACCTGCACCGTCATTGCTATTATTCATTTCCAGCGTGTGACGCAGATCAGCGAGAGAGATGCTAGTGGCTGCCATCGCCGCTTCATCTGGAACGATGGTGTAGGTGAGTACGCGCCCACCCAATGCATTTACATCTGCAACGCCCTCAAGACCGCGCAACGCTGGTCGGATTGTCCAGTCTAGAAGGCTACGCTTTTCTTCGAGAGACAGCGTGTCGCCTTCAATGGTGAACATGAATACTTCTGAGAGTGCGGTCGAAATCGGTGCAAGACCGCCGTCTACGGTTTCTGGTAAGCTGTCACGAACAATATTCAGGCGTTCGGAAACTTGTTGGCGCGCCCAGTAAATGTTCGTTCCATCTTCAAAATCGATCGTGACGTCAGCGATCGCATACTTAGCGCGCGCCCTCATGATGGTCTGGTTTGGTATGCCCAGGAATTCAGTTTCCAATGGTCGTACAATGCGTGCCTCGACCTCCTCCGGCGTCATTCCGGGGGCCTTCATGATGATCTTAACTTGGGTTGGTGCGATTTCCGGAAACGCATCGATCGGCAGTTTATAGGCTGCGAATATTCCCGCGATTATCAGGATGAGAGCTGCGCCCAGCATGAACACACGCTGGGTAAGCGAAAAGGCGATAAGCCGATCAAGAAAACCCATTATCCCGCCTCGACAATATTTTTAAGCGCGGCGAGACCTGAGATGATAACCTCATCCCCAGGCTCTAAATCGCCGGTTACCATAGCGAACGAGCGGTTTTGAGAGAGGATGTTCACATTCACGAGTTCCACACCGTCAACTCGATCTACAAAAACTGCTGTATCATTTCCAAAGCGGACAATTGCACGAGCGGGTACGCTCACGCCGCGTTGATTGCTCGCAGCGGTGAATTGAGCGTCTATAAGTTGGCCAACACGCCAGCGACCGCCCTCAGGAAGAGCGACGTATACATTTACAGATCTGGTGATTGGATCGATCTCGGGGGCCGTCGCCACAATTTCACCCGTCCGCCCCGACGAGACCAGGCCGACCGTCATCCCGATATCCAGATGTTCGGCGATTGTTTCTGAGACTGGAATTTCCAGCCAGAATTCATTGCCCGATGTTAGCAAAAGGACCGGTTGTGCGCGGGCGACGCTCGCACCCGGTTGAACCAGAATCTGTGCAACTTCGCCCGAGCGGCGTGCGAGCAGCTCAAATTCTCCCGTTCCTGCGCCCGCTCGGACGATGGACAGGCTGCGTTGGCTTGTCGTGAATTCCAGCGCTGCTGCAGTTGCTTCATGACGCGCCTCTTCAATTTCTTCTCGCGAACGAAGGCCGAGAGCACCAAGAGCCTCGGCTCTTTCGGCAAGTTCGGCCATATGCTCAGCTGTCAGTCGTCGTGTTTCTAATTCCGTCTGGCTAGCTTCATAGTCCGGGCTGTAGAGGCGAGCGATGGGGCGGCCCGCCTCTACAGCAAAGCCAGGCACTGCAAGGGTTTCTATCAACACTGCGTCGAAGGGCGAGGTCACGGGGAAACTTCCCCCGGGGGGTATAATGACCTGTCCTGTGAACTGACTGGCTTCCGGACGTTGCGCAGAGGATGACACTACTGCGCTTTCTATGCCGAGTGCTTTTCGTTGAGCAGCCGTGAGGTCTATTTCCTGAGCTTGCGCCAGACTGGCGGCGAATGTCGCAGTCATCCCAAAAAGTGCTGCGGAAACTATGTTAGAAATCATCAGGCAAAGCCCCAGCCTCGGTTAAACTGGGAGTCATTTAGCTTCTGAACCTGACATCAACCTGACATAGAAGGCGGAACGTCAGTTTGTCGCTGAAGGAAATACGAGCTTAAGGCCGTTCTGTTCCGGTAAACAGGTCAGCAATTCGCCGCCATGGGCCTCTGCGATGCGATCTGCAATGGCAAGTCCGAGTCCCGCTTCTCCGCCTGCGGCGCTATCAGCTCGAACGCCTCTGGCCTTCAGGCGTTCTAATTCATCAGAGGGCAGGCCGCAGCCTTCATCCAGTATGGCGATCTTTGGGCCTGGACCAGCCACAAGTGTAACCTGACCGCTTGCAGGTGTCGCACGCAGCGCATTGGAAACGAGGGTGCGAACTGCGGCTCCGATAGCTTCATCGAGGCCCATGATGGGTTCTGGCTCTATCAATTCACATGAAAGCTCACGACGGAGCGCAATTGCTGCGGGTGCCATGTCCTCCACGATTGATCGCACCAGTTTTGCCGGGTCTACCAAAGAGCCGGAGCTCACAATGTCTATCGAGTTACTTCTGGCGAGAAGTAGCAACTGATCAATCATGTCTGATAGCGAAAGAATGTGTTTGCGGAGTCGGGGAGCGTCTTCCTCCGACAATTTATCCAGTTCTAACGTTAATAGAGCGAGTGGGGTTTTGAGCTCATGAGCGGCATCGGCTGCGAAAGCTTCCTGGCGACGAGCGTGTGTCATGAGACGGTTCGTCAGCTCGCTGACGGAGGTGACGAATGGCTGTAACTCAGTCGGAAAAGACTGGATATTCGGATCGTAACTTTCCAATCGGGACGCAGCCGCGCTGACTTCCTTCGCTGTTTGCTCCAGGTCGCGTTCAACACGCCGGACGACGAGTACCGCTCCGGTGCCAAACAGTAATAGAAACAATATGAGCGGAAGCGCGACGTGCTCCAATATCTCCGTCTGTGCATCACCAGTCGGGGTCCCGAAAAGATCATACTGAAGTACGACAACGATTGCGAGAACTGTTGCCCCTAACATTCCGGACAGACCAAGACCTGCGAGCAATCTATGTCTTATGGATTTCATCAGTCGCTCCCGTCACCGAGGTAATAACCCACCCCGCGAACTGTATGTAGCATGCCGTCTGCGCCAGCGTCGGAAAGACGTTTGCGAAGGCGTGAGGCTACTGCCTCCAGAGCATTTGGGGTGACCGCCTCATCCGCTCCATAGATGCCAGCTTCAATCCGTTCGCGAGGTATAACGCGCCCACAGTTTCGCATCAGAATTTCGAGCATTTCAGTTTCTTTCCCACCAAGCTTGAATGGGTTGAGGTTGAATTGAACTTCTCGCGTCACAGGATTTAAAGAAAGCCCGCCGCATTCGAGTTGAACACTTTCGCGGGTGCCGGGGCGACGTCGGATGGCTCTGAGACGGGCCGCGATTTCTTCAGCTTCCGCCGGTTTAACGAGGTAATCGTCTGCGCCCGTGTCGAGCCCCTTTACACGTTCGTGCAGTGTCCCACGCGCAGTGAGCACAAGAACTGGAGGGCGTGTGTCTGGTTGTCCGGCGAGCCATATAAGTCCATCTCCGTCCGGCAAACCGAGATCTAAAAGAATCGCATCGTAATGGCCTGCATGTAGTAAATGGTCTGCATCTTCGAGATTAGCGGCCAAATCTGCATTAATGCCTCGCACGCCCAAGCGCTCTGCCAGTAGGGTTGATAGAGCCGGGTTGTCTTCAACGATCAGAATTCGCATCACGTGCCTTTTTGCCCATTGCATAGAAGCATAATCTGACAAGTAGCTGACAAGCCAGCGCGTGGCGAAAGAGAAACGACGCGAATTCTAGAATTAAATTTTATGATGAATTTGGTGACGGCTGTACCAGGATGGCGGAGAGGAAGTCCGTATAACTTATGTATGTAGGTGTACGTGGATTTACAAAAAACATATTTAATACAGTTTTCTAAACATATTTCTGTTCGCTGACGTTCATTCGCCATCGCCCAAAATCACGATTTATGGCTTACTCTATGGCATACCCTGAAACGAGAGTAAGCCATGCCGGGCATCACCTTAAATAAGCTCACAGACGTCAGATGCCGCAAAGCAGGGCAGGGGCGTCATTCTGATGGAGGTGGCCTGTATCTCAATGTGAGCCGACGGGCGCGAAGAACTGGCTATTTGTCTATCGCTGGGGAGATAAGCGCCCTTCGATAGGCTTTGGTGGATATCCCGCCGTCGGATTGGCGGATGCGCGGAAATATGTCGCGCAGTGCCGGGATTGGCTGAACGAAACGCCGCGAAAGGATCCAAAGAAAGCATGGAAAGCGCTTTCAACGCCTGAGGCGCCGCAGGAGACCTTTGGCCTGTTCGCGCTCAAGCATATCGATGCGATCAAAGGTGACTTTCGAAAAGCCAAGTACGTGGCACAATGGCGTTCCACACTTGAGACCCACGCGGCACCGCTTTGGGGAATGCCGCTCGATGAAATTGGCGTGGAAGACGTGCTTACCTGTCTTGAGCCCATCTGAGGAACTAAGAATGAGACTGCACGGCGTGTTCGCGGTCGAATAGAGGCGGTGCTTGAGAGTGCGAGGGTGAGGGGGCTTCGAAATGATCCAAACCCGGCATCATGGAATGGTCAGCTCAAACACGTGCTTGGAAAAAAGCGTCCGGCACCCAAACATTTCGCAGCGATCGAATATGCCTCCATTCCGGAGTTTTGGAAGACCTTGTCTGAAAAGAAATCGATGGGATCTCTGGCGCTCAGGATTTTAATCCTAACCGCCGCTCGGTCCGGAGAGGTGCGCCTTGCAACCTGAAATGAATTGGATTTTGACAAGGGTGCGTGGACGATTCCTGCTGATCGTATGAAGGCATCACGGGAATATATCGTACCGCTCAGTCGCGCTGCGATGGTCGTTCTCAAACATTTGGATCAGGCGAGAACGAGCGACATCGTCTTTCCCGGTGCACGCCGGGTGACATCTTTGTCAGATATGACGCTTACCAAAGCGCTGCGGGATATGAAGGCTGTGAATGCCAAAGGCGAGCCTATAACGGCGCACGGCTTTCGCTCGACATTCTCCGACTGGGCTCGGAACGAAACTGATTTCCCAAGAGAGCTAATCGAAGAAAGCTTGGCTCACAGTCTCGGTAAAGTGGAAGCGGCCTATCGGCGTGGCGCCGCGATTGAGTGACGCCGTGAGCTAATGGAGACGTGGCAGCGCTATTTGATCTCAATTCCAGCGTTTCGGGCAGGTAGCGTTAACTGCAACCAATAGATTGGTGTCTGGTCGCAGGAAATGCTCAGCTTTGAAGCAAAAATAAGCTCTCCAAGCACGAATACTGGACTTTGCTGGTAACCTGATGGCGGGCCACGAGTATTGGCTTGAAAAGTACTCAGCACTCAGAATAGGTCAGGTTGTCAGCTTTGCAGCGCGCATAGCCTCACGCATTCGATGAAGAGTGCAGACCTTCGGTGAAGAAGAAACAGAGCGCCGCCCTGTTTTACGGGCGGTTTTTTGACTTTATTGTTCTGGCCCGGATCGCTTCCAAATTCTGAGATCTGCCAGTTCCATTCTGAGGACTTCACTCATGTCTGCAACTAAATATGCAGTTTCAGCGCTCCCGTTCGTCGCGCTTGCATTTGTTTCACCAATCGCTGCTGCTCAAGACGAGCCTACAGCTTTCGAGTCTGCGCTATCCGAAACAAAGCCAATCTTTCAGGCGCGGCTCCGTTACGAAGGCGTAGATCAGACCGGCTTCGCGAATGACGCGGATGCACTCACATATCGTTTCCGTGCAGGGTTCGAGACTGGCGCGTTTTTCGACACCAAGTTTCTTCTCGAATTCGACCACATTGACGACCTTATCGATGACTTCAACTCGACAACAAACGGCAACACTGCCTTTCCGGTCGTCGCAGATCCGCAAGCAACTGAACTCAACCGCCTCCAACTGACAAATTCCAGCCTGCCAGACACGACAATCACGCTGGGTCGTCAGCGCATTATTTTGGACGACTCCCGCTTTGTGGGGAATGTCGGTTGGCGTCAGAACGAACAGACGTTTGACGGTTTGCGCGTTCAAAATCAGTCACTGGGTGAGCTCAAGCTGGATGTCAGCTACGTGAACCAGGTGAACCGGATATTCGGTGACGAATCTGCTGCAGGGCGCTGGGAAGGTGACATCACGCTTGTAAACGCATCACACCCGACGCCTCTCGGAAATCTCACGGGTTTTGCGTACTTCCTCGACATGGATGACGCGGCGACCGGTGTTTCTTCCCAGACGCTTGGTGCGCGCCTGAATGGTAGCCAGGAGCTGGGTGAGGGGCGTCTGGCGTACGCGGTGTCTTATGCAAATCAGACCGATTATGGCTCCAGCCCGTTTGATTATAGCGCTGATTACTACACGCTCGATGCACGATACACTGTAAATTCCTTCACTTTCGGCGGCGGTATAGAATCCCTTGGCGGCGACGCGCAGCGTGCTTTCCAGACACCTCTTGCGACGCTTCATAAGTTTCAGGGTTGGTCCGATAAATTTTTGGTCACGCCGGTGAATGGTGTGGAAGATATTTATGCAACTATGGCATATCGCGCTGGCGACGTTGGTTTTCTGAACGCGTTAAACCTCTCAGCCACGTATCATGACCTCTCTGCAGACGTTGGCGGGATGGATTATGGCAGCGAGCTGGACTTTGTCGCGTCCGCACGAGTTGGTGATGTGAATGTCACGCTGAAATTTGCAGACTACAGCTCTGACGGTTTTGCGACCGATACTTCAAAACTATGGATCCAATTTGACTTCGCTCTCTGATCACGACCAACAAAACAAACCGGTACAGCAGGGGGCCACGAAAGTGGCACCTCTGCGCGTACTGCTGATCGATGACGACCCGGAGCGGGCCAACATTGTAGAGGTTGGTCTGTCTGAAAATGCGGTCGTGCACATTGTTTCACACATTCACGGGCGCACGCTTCTGGATGAGATTGCGAGCATCGCACCGGACGTGATCATTATGGATTGTGAATCGCCTGATCGCGATACAATCGAAAGTCTTCGCATGGTGGCTCAGTCCAATCCCAAGCCCATTATAATGTTTGTTGAGGAAGAGGGCTCTGCCCAGATGAACGAAGCGATTGAGGCAGGAGTGAGTGCCTACGTGATTGACGGCCTGACGCCGAAACGCGTGAAGCCTCTGATCGAAACCGCTATTGCTCGTTTCAAGCATATGGACAGCCTGCGCAGTGAGTTGCGCAAAACTAAAGAAGATCTCGCTGCGCGAAAGACGATCGAGCGTGCCAAAGGCTTGCTGATGCAACATCATGGCATGACAGAGGATCAGGCCTTCGCGTCCATGCGGACCATGTCGCAACAACAGGGCAAGCCTTTGAAAGATGTCGCTGAAAGCGTGCTGAACATCATTGGAATGCTTGTCGGCACGACCGGAAAGACGAATACGCCATGACAAAACAGCAGTTGAATATTGGCTTTGTGCCGCTGACGGACTGCGTGACGATCGCCGCAGCGCAGGAGCGTGGGATTTTTCTGGCCAACGGCCTTGAAGTGAACCTGAAGCGCTTTGTGTCCTGGGCGGCGATGCGCGACGCTCTTGGCACAGGGGCCATTGATGCAGCGCAAATGCTCTCACCTATGGTCGTTGCGTCCGCTGCGGGCCTCGGCCCGTTCCCTTGGGAGTTTACCTCCGCGTTCACCATCAACCTGAACGGCAATGCGATTACCGTATCTACGTCGTTGTTTGAGCAGATGTCGCAGATCGCCCCTGAGACGATTACGCGACGTCCGATGTCAGCCTATGCGCTCAAGCAGGTTATAGACAGGCGCCGTGATGAAGGTCGCCGCAAACCCGTTTTCGCGCATGTGTATAATCATTCTATGCATGCGTTTGAGCTTAAATACTGGCTAGCATCTGCCGGGATTTCGCCGGAAACGGATATCGAGATTGTCGTCATTCCACCATCTCTTATGGTCGACGCGCTCGCCTCCGGCCAGATCGACGGCTATTGCGTTGGCGAACCGTGGAATAACAAGGCGGTTGTCGCTGGCATTGGTCGAACCGTGATCACGTCCGGGGAAATCTGGTCGAATGGTCCCGAAAAGGTGCTGGCGGTTCGCAAGGCATGGGCCGAAGAAAATGAGACGGTGCATCTGGCGCTTGTCTCCGCAATGCTTGAGGCGTCTGCATGGGTCGACGATATGGACAACAGGCTTACTGCGGCTCAGATCGTCTCCGGTCCTGATTATGTAAATGTCCCGTTTGATGAGATTGTCGGTTCTCTGACCGGCAAGAACCGTCAGACGGGTGGCGAACTACGTATGGATATGCCGGACTTCAACGTATTTCATAGATACGCGGCTAACTTCCCGTGGCGGTCGCACGCAAAGTGGGTGTTATCCCAGATGATCCGATGGGGAGATTTGCCAGATAGTCTTGATGTAGACTATGTCGCGGCTCAGGCATTTCTGCCGGATGTATATCGCAAAGCCGCAGGCGCAATGGGCGTAGCTTGCCCGTCGGCAGATGAAAAAGTCGAAGGCGGTCACCAGCACGCATGGTTGCTGACCGATGCGACAGCTCCGCTCGCTATGGGGTGTGATCAGTTTATGGACGGCCGGATTTTCGACCCGTCTAACCTTGATGGTTATCTCGCGGGATTTTCAGTGCGCCATGTAGAAAGCCGACTTGGCGAAAGTGACTTGCAGCAGGTTTCTAGCATAGCAGTTTAAACGGTCAGGTCAGGCGAGTTCGGAGGCCTGACCCGTATCCGCTATCGCGGCGCTCATTGGATAGCGGATAAGTAGAATGGCGGGATTTTTTACCGCATGTTCACGTGCGTCCATGGCAAGATGATCGAGGCGCGAAGAAACGTGTCGGACGTCTGGCTTTCCCGCATTCTCAATCCAGTCGCATTGCAATGAACCGGGAACTCCCTTGGCCATGAGTGCAGTCTGAATGCGCCAGCTTTGCGCTACGCTCATATAGAAGGCTGCACAAACACCCGGGCGAACGACAGAACACCAATCTGGGTCTTTGCCATCCCTTGAAGATTTTCCTGTCGTAACAACAAAGCTCTGAAGTTCGGCCCTCTCGGTGATCGGTATCGACCATTCAGACGCGGCGGCCAACGCCGATGTTACGCCCGGGACGATCTCGATTTCAGCGTCTCCGGAAACCGCGATTGCGAGTTCTTCGGAAGATCGGCCGAACACCATAGGATCACCCGACTTCAGGCGTGCAACGGTCAGACCCTGTGAGAGCGCTTCAGAAATTCGGGCATTGATATCGACCTGTTGCCGTCCGCCGTCTCCGCAACCTTTTCCAACATACTCGAGTGCGCTGTCAGGGCTTGCAAATGAAAGAACTTCCGGGTCTACAAGGCGATCGTATAGAATGAGGTCTGCAGTTTTGATCCGCTGCATAGCGCGGAGTGTAAGCAGGTCCGCTGCTCCTGGGCCGCATCCGATAAGAGTTAGTTTGCCTGTCATTATCTTACTCCGCTGCGATGCTTGCTGGCGTGGATGGGGGAGCTTTTGCGGCCGCTGCGCGGAGCAGGGCACGTAGTTCAGGTTTGCAGGAACCGCATGTCGTACCTGCGCTTGTTGCGGCGCCAATGCCCTCAACGCTTTGCGCACCTTTGCTGATCGCGTCTTCAATCTGATTTACGCCGACGCCGTTACATGAGCAGACGAGTCTGCCCGTACCTTCCCCTGCTGGCGGACGGCCGGCGAGAATGCCTAACCGAATTTCGGGGGTGATGGTCGCGATAAGCAGGGAAGAGAGCCAGGCGCGATCAGCGACAACTGGACCGCTTTCGGACAGAGTGGCGAAGAGTTCCAGCCTGTCTGCTTCGAACGTCGCTGTAGCGTGCTGTCCGTCATGCGTTTTGAAAGTAATTGCGGTCTCCGCCGCGATTTTATCAATTACCTTGTCCGCTGCTTCAGATCCTGCGACTTCATAGCGGTATCCTTCGCTAGTTGTTGCAATAACCCAGTAGTCGAGGACATTTAGAATGTCATCACTGAGAGGTTGGCGAGACACCAGAAATCCATACCAGGCGGGTAAAACTGGTCTGATGGCGATAGTGCCGTGCTTGGATTCAGGCTGGCCAGAGACGGGGTCGGTATTAGGCGCGATCAGCGTATCGACGCGTGCGGCAGAGCTGTTAGCCGCTGACCAGTGCATTGGGACAAACACAGACTTGCGTTGCATTCGTTCTGTTATCAGGACTCTCAAAACCGCTTCACCAAAGGTGTTCGAGATGCGTGCAAGTGAAGCTGCCGTCAGGCCGAGTTGATTTGCATCTTTCGGGTGGATTTCCAGATATGGTTCAGCAATGTGCCCGCATAGCGTGGAGGATTTTCCGGTGCGGGTCATGGTATGCCAATGATCACGGACGCGACCAGTGTTCAGGATAAAAGGCAAGTTATCTGACGGAAGCGAGGCCGGCGCGGCGAATGCTGTAGCAACGAAACGCGCCTTATGATCTTTGGTATAAAAGTGGCCGTCCTGAAAGAACCGGTGGTCTGAACCGGTATTGTCCTCGCCGTGACGAGGCGCGTCTCCAGAGGGAGCCGGCCATTGGAATGGCTTTAATGCGTCGAAATCAGGATCACTTGTGTTGGCATACGCGCCGATGTCGAAATCACGCAGTCCGTTATTTTCGTAAGCAGAGAGAGCGGCATATTCGCGGAAGATGGCTGCCGGTCCGTTGAAATCGAAGCCGTCATAGCCTAGTCGCTTGCCAAGGTCGCACAACGCCCACCAGTCGTGACGCGCTTCCCCTGGTGGCTTTAAAAAGCTGCGTTGGCGGGAAATACGGCGTTCCGAGTTTGTGACTGTGCCGGTTTTCTCTCCCCATGTTGTCGCTGGCAGAACAACATCTGCCAGAGCGACCGTATCTGATGTTGTTGCGACGTCGGAGACCACGACGAGCGGGCATGCGGCGAGTGCAGCCTTTACCTTGTCGGCGTTCGGGAGGGAAACCACGGGATTGGTCGCCATGATCCATATCGCTTTGATCTGGCCGCTCAGGACTGCGTCAAACATCTCGACGGCTTTAAGGCCGGGGCCGCTTGCGATACGAGGTGCCTTCCAGAAGCGTTCTACGCGAATGATATCTTCCGGAGAGAAATCCATATGGCAGGCGAGCTGGTTGGCGAGGCCGCCGACTTCGCGCCCGCCCATAGCATTTGGCTGGCCTGTGACGGAAAACGGACCCATGCCTAGTTTGCCAATCCGGCCAGTCACAAGATGGCAATTGATAATGGAATTGACCTTGTCCGAGCCTGCGGAGGATTGGTTGACGCCCTGAGAGTAGACGGTGACGGTTCGCTCGTTTGCGGCAAAAAGCTCGAAGAATGTCTGCAGATCACTTTCGGACAAGCCGGTGAGTTTGGCTGTTTGCAGTAAGGTGAATTCGCCGGCTATGGAAAGCGCATCGGCGTAACCATTCGTATGTGTTTCGATGAAACGTTCGTCACGAGCCGCGCTCTCTGACAGATAATGAAACAGCGCATTGAAAAGCGCTACGTCCGCACCCGGGGTTATGGCAAGGTGAAGGTCTGCGCCATCCGTTGTTGCCGTCTGGCGTGGGTCGATGATGACCAGCTTTGTGCCACGCTTTTCACGCGCCGACTGAATGCGCTGATAGAGAACGGGGTGGCACCAGGCCAGATTGCTGCCGACCATCAGGATCAGGTCGGCTTCTTCGAGGTCCTCGTAACAGCCCGGAACTGTATCAGTGCCGAAGGCGCGCTTATGACCTGCCACTGACGAGGCCATGCAAAGGCGCGAATTCGTGTCGATATTGGACGAACCGATAAAGCCCTTCATCAGCTTGTTGGCAACGTAATAGTCTTCGGTCAGGATTTGCCCTGACACGTAGAAGGCGACACTGTCCGGACCGTGCTGGCGGATGGCATCGCGGAACCCGCGCGCCACCTCGTCCATTGCGTCCTCCCACGAAGCTCTTTGCCCTTTGATCTCCGGATAGAGAATCCGGTCCTTCAGCCCCAGCGTTTCACCGAGCGCAGAGCCTTTCACGCACAGCCGTCCATAATTGGACGGGTGATCGGGATCCCCGCGAACGATCGCGCTCTCACCTTCAGTCGATGGCTGAACAAGAACACCGCATCCTACGCCACAGTATGGGCAGGTTGTGGCTATCTCTCTGTTCACTTTCTCGGTCATGGATTGCTCGATCGAAATCTTTTTAGACAAGGAGTTTAGGACGCAGCTTCTAGGCGCAAATGCACGCGTCCGCCATCACGAATTTCGACCGGAAATGTGCGGATCTGTCCTTCATCAGCGCCGCGTGTTTTTCCGGTAGAGAGATCGTAAACCCAATTGTGAAGAGGGCAGGTCACGGCGCAGTCATGCACAATGCCTTCGCTCAAAGGGCCGCCCTTGTGCGCGCAGCGGTTTTCCACTGCGAACACGCGGTTGTCGGCGGTTCTGAATATCGCGATTTTCAGTCCGTCTTTTTCGACTCTGCGCGAACCGCGGACTGGAATGTCTCCGATCTCACAAATGTCGAACCAGCGCTCAAAAGGTGCCATTCCATCCATCCTTTTACTCCACCAGTTCGAGCGTCTTGAATTCGTGCGCATCGACTTTTCCTGATGCGCGCTCAGCCCAAGGGTCGTCCTGTGAGAATTGCTGTGCGTATTTGAAGCGCTCGAAGAGAGCTTTACGGCTTTCGACGTCATCGACGATGAGCTCATGGACTTTTTCTGCGCCGCCAATTCGGGCTGTCCATTTATAGATTCGCTCAAGGTAAAAGCCCTGTTCGCGATAGGCCTGCAAAACAGCAGCGCACATCTCGATGGCTTCTTCTTCGGTCGTAACGGTCGTCAGGTGATCGGTTGCCCGAACTTCCATACCTGCGGCGCCCGCAATGTGAATCTGATAGCCGGAATCCACGCAGACGACGCCAATATCCTTGCAGGTGGCCTCTGCGCAGTTGCGTGGGCAGCCTGAAACAGCCAGCTTCACTTTGTGTGGCGTCCAGGAGCCCCACATCAGCTTTTCCAGCTTGATGCCAAGGCCCGTGGAGTCCTGCGTACCAACACGGCACCATTCAGACCCAACGCAGGTTTTCACCGTGCGAAGCGATTTGCCATAAGCGTGTCCTGAGACCATGCCCGCGGCATTGAGATCCGCCCATACGCCCGGAAGGTCTTCCTTCTTCACGCCGAGCATGTCGATCCGCTGACCACCCGTATATTTGACCATTGGAATGTCATACTTATCGACTACGTCCGCCACAGCGCGAAGTTCTGCTGCGGTCGTCACGCCGCCCCAGGCACGAGGCACGACTGAATAGGTACCGTCTTTCTGGATGTTGGCGTGCACCCGCTCGTTAATGAAGCGTGACTGGTTGTCGTCGACATATTCTCCCGGCCAGCTGGCGAGTAGATAGAAGTTGAGTGCAGGTCGACACTTTGCGCAGCCGCAAGACGTCTTCCAGCCAAGTTCCTGCATGACGGCAGGAATAGATTTCAGTTCTTTAGCGATGATCAGACGACGGACTTCGTCATTCCCGAACTCCGTACAGTCGCAGACAGTCTTTTTAGCGGAGGCGTCAAATGCATCGCCAAGCTTCAGGGCGAGGAGGCTTTCGACGAGACCTGTACAGGTGCCGCACGAAGATGAGGCTTTCGTGCATTGGCGAACTCCCTGCAGGTCGGTCAGTTCGTTTTTATCAATGGCGTTGAGAATCTGCCCTTTGGAGATGCCGTTACAACCGCAGATCTCTGCCTCATCCGGCAAGGCTGCAACGGCCGCCATAGGGTCCAGGGGGGACCCTCCAGCGAAGTTCTGTCCGAAGATAAGCGTAGCGCGCTCATCTGCATCGATTTCTTCGCCTTTTTTGATTTTATCGAAGAACCAGGCTCCGTCCGCGGTCTCGCCATACAGGACCGCGCCGATGAGGCGGTTGTCCTGAAGTACGAGGCGTTTGTAGATCCCTTGAGCCGGATCTCGGAAGACGATCTCATCGCGGCCTTCGCCATCTGCGAAGTCGCCTGCTGAAAACAGGTCGACGCCTGTGACTTTCAGCTTGGTAGACGTCTCAGCGTGAGCAAATGCAGCTTCAGCATCGTTGGTCAGGGCGCGGGCGCAAATGCGAGCTTGTTCGTACAGCGGTGCAACAAGGCCGTAGCAATTGCCTTCAAACTCAACGCATTCGCCTACTGAATAAATGTCAGGATCGGATGTTCGCATCTGGCAATCGACCAGAATCCCGCGATTGACGTCGAGACCTGCGTCCTTGGCCAGTTGAGCGCTTGGACGGATGCCCACAGCCATCACAACAATGCTTGCGTCGATCTCTGTGCCGTCTTCAAGACGCACGCCCTCGACTTTTCCATCGCCGTAGATTTCTTTCGTATTGGCTCCCGTCCGGATGTCGATACCGCGACCGGAGAGTTCCTTCTCGAGGAGGTAACCAGCGGCTGGATCGAGCTGACGCTCCATGAGCGTTGGCATCAGGTGGATGACTGTCACGTCCATTCCACGAAGCTTGAGCCCAGCTGCCGCTTCAAGACCGAGCAGGCCTCCGCCGATAACGACGGCTCGTCCGCCTTTTGCTGCTGCGTTTAGCATCTTGTTCACGTCATCAAGATCGCGATATGCGAGCACGCCGGGCAGATCATGGCCTGGAACCGGAATGATGAATGGCGTGGAGCCTGTGGCGATCAGAAGGTTGTCATACCCTTCGATCACACCGCCTTCAGAACGAACGGTTTTGTTCTCGCGGTCTATCGAAACGACCTTCTCGCCGGCATGTAGTGTGACGTTGTTCGCTTCATACCAGGCTTCGTCATGGATGATGATATCTTCGTATGTGCTCTCCCCGGAGAGGACAGGTGACAACATGATCCTGTTATAGTTCACACGCGGCTCGGCGTTGAAAATGGTTACGTCGAACTGGCCCGGCGCGGTTTCGAACAGAGTTTCCAGAACTCTGCCCGGTGCCATTCCGTTCCCAACGACGACAAGTTTCTTAGTCATCAGGCTGCTTCCTCTGATGTTTCAGAAGCCGTGGCTTCCTCGGCTGGGGGAGTAGGGTTAGCGCCGCCCTCATATTCCTCGAGGAAGTTCAGGACTTGCTCGCGGTAATGATAGTAATCCGGATGCTCCAGCAGGGCTTTTCGAGTCCGTGGCCGTGGGATATCCACTTCCAGAACCTTGCCGATGCGTGCATTTGGTCCGTTGGTCATCATGATGATGCGGTCAGACAGAAGAATGGCTTCATCCACATCGTGCGTGACGCACATCGCGGTGACCTGCGTGCGTTGCCAGACCTCCATCAGAACTTCCTGAAGTTCCCATCGTGTCAGGCTGTCCAGCATGCCGAATGGCTCATCGAGGAGTAGTAGCTTCGGAGACAGAGCGAAAGCTCGGGCAATACCCACGCGTTGGCGCATGCCGTTGGACATATCTGCGCCAAGCTTATCCATCGCATCACCGAGGCCTACCTTGGACAGATAGTACTCAACGACTTGCTCTCGTTCGGCCTGTGTTGCGTCCGGGTAAACACGGTCTACACCCACGGCAACGTTCTGCTTCGCTGTGAGCCATGGGAAAAGGGATGGCGCCTGAAACACCACAGCGCGGTCAGGACCCGCCGCGGAGACCTCTTTATTGTCGAGGATAATGCCGCCACGAGAGACCTCGTTCAGTCCGGCGGTCATCGTCAGAACTGTAGATTTTCCGCATCCCGAGTGACCAATCACCGAGACGAACTCACCTTTTTTGATCTTGATATCGAAGCCGTCGACGACCGTGAGTGGGCCTTTAGGTGTCGGATAAACTTTATCCACCTGTGAATACTCAAGGAAGCGGTGTTCTGCGACGCCAGACGTCTGAGCCGCTTTGGTGTAAGCCTTCGGTTTACCGAATGTGATGGGTGTAACGTCTGGGAGAGGTCGTTCGATTTCGGCGCGTTTCTTCGCAATGCCGACATCCATAAGATACGCTGTCACGTCACGCCGAAGCGCTTTGAATTCTTCGTTGTGGTTCATCTCTGTTCGGTCACGCGGACGCGGCAGATCGACTTTGAAAGAAGGACCGAAAGTGGCGCCCGGACCAGGATTGAGAGGGATGATGCGGTCTGCCAGCAGGATCGCTTCATCCACGTCATTCGTAATCAGAACGACAGTTTTCTTGTCGTTTGACCAGATGTCGGTGATTTCGTCCTGAAGGTTGGCACGCGTCAATGCATCGAGCGCAGAGAGTGGTTCGTCCAGTAGAAGGACTTTCGGATCCATCGCGAGAGATCGGGCAACCGCAACACGCTGACGCATACCGCCTGACAGTTCTGCCGGACGACGATCTTTCGCGTGACCGAGGCTGACCATCTCGATGTATTTGTCTGCACGAGCGGCGCGGTCTTTCTTGCTTTCCTTTGGGAAAACGCTGTCCACAGCCAGTTGAACATTCTCACGAACGGTCATCCAGGGCATGAGCGAGTAGCTTTGAAAGCAAACCGCCCGTTCAGGGCCCGGGCCCTCTACAGGCTTGCCATCGAAAAGAACCTCGCCAGTGTCAGGGAAGTCGAGACCAGACATGAGGTTGATGAGGGTGCTCTTGCCGGAGCCAGAGAAGCCAACAATCGCAACAAATTCACCGTCTTCAACGTCGAGGCTGATGTCTTTGAGGATGTTGACCTTGTCGAGGCCTTCTCCAAACCCTTTGGAGACGTTTTTCAGCTCAATGATAGGCATATCATCTCCTCCAGATTAGCGGTTTACAGAGTGGGTGAACATGGTTTGTAGCGCGACCATGACGCGATCGAGCAGGAAGCCGATAATGCCGATAGTCAGAACTGCGACGATGATTTTCGCCAGAGAGTTTGAAGAACCGTTCTGGAATTCGTCCCAGACGAACTTTCCAAGACCCGGGTTCTGAGCAAGCATCTCAGCGGCGATGAGAACCATCCAGCCCACACCCAGCGACAGACGCATGCCAGTAAAGATGAGGGGCAGGGCAGATGGCAGGACGAGCTTCGTCACTTTGGTATAGGGCGTGAGCTTCAGAACCTTTCCGACATTGACCAGATCTTTGTCGACTGTGGCAACGCCGAGCGCTGTGTTGATCAGAGTCGGCCAGAGCGAACACAGTGTCACTGTGATTGCCGACGTCAGGAAGGACTTAGATATCCCTGAATCTGTCGCTACCGTCGCAGAGACAACCATTGTTACAATCGGTAGCCATGCAAGCGGTGAAACCGGCTTGAAGATCTGGATCAACGGGTTGAACGCGGCGTTCATGCCTGGAGACATGCCCATGAGTATGCCTAGCGGCGCTGCGATCAGTGTCGCGAGGAAGAAGCCAAAGAATACAGTTTTCAGACTGGTCCAGATTTGCTGGTAATAGGTCGGACGTCCTGTGTAGCCGGCATCTGACACATCTCCCGGACGGCCAGCATCAATCAGTGCTTGATTGCGCGCTGCCTGGCGTTCGAAGAATGCATCACGGCGCTCCATTTCCTGTGCATGATCTGCATTGAGAACCTGAGCCTGTTCCCAGACCTGCGCTGGTCCCGGGATTGCGCCAAGCGAGGTGTTTACCTGTGGTGCAAGCTGGGCCCAGGCG
>QGCY01000100.1_pt1 | contig 20914 bp, 32 predicted proteins | sample 4708041 | NCBI WGS metagenome assembly QGCY01 (sample SAMN08941164, study PRJNA450518) | Sediment metagenome, whole genome shotgun sequencing project. | biome: grassland soil; feature: grassland; material: soil; isolation source: soil 14 days enrichment with methanethiol and mixed carbon source ... | reverse complement strand
CTTGTACATCATCTTATTTTAACAATCTAATCTCAAAAAAATTGATATGAAAATTTTTAATCTTTTCGTCTTGTTTGTTTGCATTTCTATAAATACTATAATTGCGCAAGAACACTGTTTATCAACAAATCAGCTTAAAAAAATTGATTTGGCTTGGGAAAAAGCACAGATGAATTCTAATGTCGATTTTTTTAAAACAACCTTAGCTAAAGATTTTGTTTGGATACATAATAACGCAAAAACGATAGATGATAAACAGGCTGTAATTAACAGAGCAAAAAGGTATTTAAAAAATAAAGTAAAATACTCTTATTCTAGAACAACTGAGGATGTTTCTACAATTGTGTATCATAAAACTGCTGTTGTTACCGGGTTTACTGTGGTACAAAAAACCATAGATGCAAAACCAGTAATTTATCATTTTATGCGAACCTATGCAGAAAAGGATGGAAAATGTATTCTAGTTGCAAACCATACCATGGCTGTTGATAAAACAAAATGGTAAATTAATCTCTAATTAAAGGCATTGTAGAACAACGCAATAAACCTTCTTGTTTGGCTATTTCAGCATAGTGTACTTCTTCTACAGTAAATCCTTGTGCTCTTAACCAAGTATTTAATCTTGTAAAATTTTTCTCAGAAATAATTACTTCTTCAGAAATAGAAAACACATTGCTATTCATGTTATACATTTCGTCTTTAGTGATTTCAAACACATTTTCTTTTCCGAAAAAATTTATTAACCAGTTGTATTCTTCTTCTATTAAAAATCCATTTTTATGGATGATGGCTTTATTTTTTCCTATGGGTTGAAAACAGCAATCTAAATGAAGTGCATTGTCTTTAGCAATTGTATTCGATTTTCTTAATTCAAACGATTTCACAGTTTTATGAGGAAATAATTTTTGAAGTTCTAAAACAGCTGCTTTGTTTGTACGAGCAGTAATAAAGTCTGGATAATCATCACCTGTATAAGTACCAACAAATATATAATCATTCCAAGGCATAACATCACCACCTTCTACATGGCATTCTTTTGGTAAAACAATTATATTTTCTGGATTTATTTGCGATATAACGTTTTCTATAGCTTTGTATTCTCTTTCTCTATCTGGTAAAATATTAGCCTCAATAAATTTATCTTCAATTACAAAAGCGATATCTCTAGAAAATATTTGATTGTAATTCTCTATAACTTCTGGTCTAAATACTTTTACATCGTATTTTTCTAAAATGTTGGCAACTTCTTCCATTTCTCTAATCATATCCTCTTCTTTAGGATAAGTGCCAGCTAAAACATGTTCTATACTTTTAGGATCGTAACAATCTTTAACATTCGGAACACCTCCATTACTTACTGCAGTTCCTAAAACAACTGCTCTTAGTCTAGAAGTTTCGTTATTTACATTTAGTTTTATCATACATCAAATCTATAAAAAAAGCTTCATAATTTACATTATGAAGCTTTTAAATTTTATATAAATAAAACTATTAACTATTATCTTTTTTCACACTCTACAAAAGGTCTTTCTGTTTCTCCTGTATAGATTTGACGTGGTCTACCTATTGGTTCTTTTTTAAGACGCATTTCTTTCCATTGTGCAATCCATCCTGGTAAACGTCCTAAAGCAAACATTACCGTAAACATTTCTACAGGAATACCCATAGCTCTGTAAATTATACCTGAATAGAAATCTACGTTTGGATATAATTTTCTTTCTACAAAATAAGGATCGTTTAATGCTTCTTGTTCTAAACTTCTGGCAATGTCTAAAATAGGATCATCTACACCTAAATCATTTAAAACTTCATCTGCAGCAGATTTAATAATTTTTGCTCTTGGATCAAAGTTTTTATAAACTCTATGCCCAAAGCCCATTAAACGAAAAGGATCATTTTTATCTTTGGCTTTTGCCATATATTTTTTAGTATCTCCACCATCTGCTTTAATTGCTTCTAACATTTCTAAAACAGCTTGGTTTGCTCCACCATGTAAAGGACCCCAAAGTGCAGAAATTCCTGCGGATAATGATGCAAATAATCCTGCATGAGAAGAACCTACTATTCTTACTGTAGATGTAGAACAGTTTTGCTCATGATCTGCGTGTAAGATTAATAATTTATCTAATGCATTTTTAATAATTGGATTCATTTTAAAATCTTCATTTGGTTGTTTAAACATCAAATACATGATGTTTTCTACATAACCTAAAGATTTTTTACCATAATTTAGGTGCATCCCTTTACTCTTACGCATTGTCCAACCTACTAAAACAGGGAATTTACCCATAATTCTAACAATAGCTTTGTACATATCTTCTCTAGATTCTATGTTTACAGAAACTGGATTAAACGCAGTTAATGCACTTGTTAAAGAAGACAAAACACCCATTGGATGCGCATTTTTTGGAAATGCTTCTAAAATCTTTCTAACATCATCATCTACTAAAGAATGTTCTTTAATGTCTGCATGAAATTTTTCTAATTGTTCTTTGTTTGGTAAATCACCAAAAATTAAAGCATAAGATACTTCTAAGAAATCTGCTTTTTCAGCTAATTCTTCAATTGGATATCCTCTATATCTTAAAATACCTTTTTCACCATCTAAAAAAGTAATAGCACTTTCACAAGAACCTGTGTTTTTATAACCTGGATCTATTGTAATAACTCCATTTGTTGCAGCTCTTAATGTTTTAATATTGATGGCTACTTCATTTTCTGTTCCTTTTACTAAAGGAAACTCGTACGTATTATTGGCTATTTGTAATTTAGCAGTATCTGACATTTAGTAATGATTTTTGTTTTTGCGAATATACCAAATTAATAAGGATTTTTAAGAATGAACTTTATAGATTTTTGATATTAACAAATAAGGTTAATCGATTAAGCAGATGTGCTAAAAAAACAAAAACCTTACTAAAAAAGTAAGGTTTTTTATCATAAAGAAATAAATCTTCTTAAATTTTAAACGCTTTTTCTTTTGGAAAATAAGCTGTTTCTGCTAATTCTTCTTCAATTCTTAACAATTGATTGTATTTAGCCATTCTATCTGAACGTGAAGCAGAACCTGTTTTTATTTGTCCACAATTTAACGCAACTGCTAAATCTGCAATTGTATTATCTTCAGTTTCTCCTGATCTATGAGACATTACAGATGTAAAACCTGCATTTTTAGCCATATTTACAGCAGCAATTGTTTCTGTTAAAGAACCTATTTGGTTTACTTTAATTAAGATAGAATTTGCTATTCCGTTTTCGATTCCTCTAGACAAACGCTCTACATTAGTAACAAATAAATCATCACCAACTAATTGTACTTTATCTCCAATTTTTTCGGTTAAATATTTCCATCCTTCCCAGTCATTTTCATCCATACCATCTTCGATAGAAATAATAGGATATTTGGCTGCTAATTCTGCTAAATAATCTGCTTGTTCTTGGCTAGTTCTAACCATTCCTTTGCTACCTTCAAATTTGGTATAATCATAAGCTCCATCAACATAAAATTCAGCAGCAGCACAATCTAAAGCAATTTTAACTTCGTCTCCAAAAGAATATCCTGCATTTTCTACAGCTAAAGCAATGGTTTCGATTGCATCTTCTGTACCTTCTAAAGTTGGTGCAAAACCTCCTTCATCACCTACAGCAGTAGATAAATTTCTATCGTGTAAAACTTTCTTTAAATTATGGAAAATTTCAGAACCCATTTTCATAGCTTCTGTAAAAGTTTCTGCTTTTACTGGCATTACCATAAATTCTTGAAAAGCAATTGGAGCATCTGAATGAGAACCACCATTAATGATGTTCATCATTGGTACTGGTAAAGTATTTGCAGAAACACCACCTACGTATCTATATAAAGGCATTCCTAATTCGTTTGCAGCAGCCTTTGCAGCAGCCAATGAAACACCTAAAATAGCGTTAGCACCTAATTTAGATTTATTTGGAGTACCATCTAAATCAATCATTAACTGATCTATTGCATTTTGTTCAAAAACAGAAACTCCTAAAAGTTCTTCTGCAATAATGTTATTTACATTATCTACAGCTTTTAAGACTCCTTTACCCATATAATCTTTTCCTCCATCTCTTAATTCTACTGCTTCATGTTCTCCTGTAGATGCTCCAGATGGTACTGCAGCTCTACCTAAAATCCCATTTTCAGTAGTTACATCTACTTCTACAGTTGGGTTACCTCTTGAATCAAAAATTTGACGTGCGTGAACGCTAATAATAATGCTCATTTTTATGATGTTTGTTTAATTAATTAAAACTTTTATTACAGTGCTAATTTACGAAAATGTAACAAGTTTATTATAAAATGATTTTGATTAATTACGAAAACGTTTGCTATTATTAAAATAAAAAACCCACTCAGAAAACTGAGTGGGAAAATTGCTATGAAAAAGAATGTGATTTCTCAACCACGGTTCAAATATACTTCAAATGTTTGTTTAAACAATCATATTATAGATAAATAACTGTTAACAATAGACCATCTGCACTAAAGTTACGACAAAACTTTTTTAGAGGCTTTAATGTTCTCTATAAATTGGTCGAATAAATATTCAGAATCGTGTGGTCCAGGACTTGCTTCTGGGTGATATTGTACTGAAAAAGCGTTCTTATCTTTTATACGAATACCTGCAACTGTATGATCGTTTAAATGAACATGTGTGATTTCTACATTCTCATTTTCTTCAGTTTCTTCTCTATTAATAGCAAAACCATGGTTTTGGGATGTAATTTCTCCTTTACCCGTTAATAAATTTTTAACTGGATGATTAATACCTCTATGACCATTGTGCATTTTGTAGGTAGAAATATTTTGTGATAATGCAATTACTTGATGCCCCAAACAGATACCAAATAATGGTAAGTTTCTTTGGATAATTTCTTTAGCTACTTCTTGTGCTTCTAATAAAGGCTCTGGATCTCCAGGTCCGTTAGAAATAAAATATCCATCAGGATTAAATGCTTCTAAATCTGAAAAGCTAGAATTATAAGGGAATACTTTTATGTAGGCTCCTCTTTTTGCTAAATTTCTTAAGATGTTCTTTTTAATACCAATATCTAAAGCAGATATTTTAAGATCACCATTTTCATCACCTATAAAATATGGCTCTTTTGTAGAAACTTTAGATGCTAATTCTAAACCTTCCATACTTGGCACTGAAGCTAATTGTTCTTTAAGAGCATCAATATTATCAACCTCAGTAGAAATAATTGCATTCATTGCTCCATTATCTCTTATGTATGATACCAAAGCTCTAGTATCTACATCAGAAATTGCAACTAAGTTATGTTTTGCAAACCAATCTTTTAGATTACCATCAGAATCTACACGTGAATGAGTAAAACTAAAATTTCTACAGATTAAACCTGCAATTTTAATTCCATCAGATTCTACTTCTTCATTATTTACACCATAATTACCAATGTGTGCATTTGTTGCTACCATTAGTTGACCAAAATAAGATGGATCTGTAAATATTTCTTGGTAACCTGTCATACCTGTATTAAAACAGATTTCTCCAGTTGAAGTCCCTTCTATTCCAACAGATTTTCCATAGAAAATTGTTCCGTCTGCTAATAATACTAGTGCTTTCTTTCTTTGTTGATATTTCATTCTTGTTAAGATAATTTTTCTGACTTTGCAAAAATAAGAATTATGGTCTTTTTAAAAGTCAAAGAGTTATTAGTTTTTGTTGACAATAAAAAAGGGATAAACATAAATGCCTATCCCTTTTTAAAATATTTAAACTAAAAAATTTTCATTTTTTATTCTTCTGATTTTTCTTCAGTTGAAGTTTCTTCTACTTGAGCAGTAGCTTCTGTTTTAGAACCTCCTCTTCTACTTCTACGAGTAGTTTTCTTAGCTTTTTTACCTTTAGGATTGTAAATTTCGTTATAATCAACTAATTCTACCATTGCCATTGGTGCGTTATCACCTTGACGATTTCCTAATTTGATTATACGTACATAACCACCTGGTCTGTCTGCTACTTTTACAGATACTTCTCTAAAAAGTTCAGTAACTGCATATTTATCACGTAGATAAGAGAATACAACACGTCTATTGTGAGTTGTATCTGACTTAGATTTAGTAATTAATGGCTCTACAAAAATTCTTAAAGCTTTTGCTTTAGCAACTGTAGTGTTAATACGTTTGTGTTCTATTAAAGAACAAGCCATATTAGCTAACATCGCTTTTCTGTGCGCTGTTTTTCTACCTAAATGATTGTGTTTTTTTCCGTGTCTCATTGTGACGTTTGTTTTAGGCTTTCATCTTGCATCTACCCTTTTTGAGGAGCAAAATATGAAAGGTTAATCTCTATCTAATTTGTATTTTGTTAAATCCATTCCGAAACTTAAACCTTTAACAATTACTAGTTCTTCTAGTTCTGTTAATGATTTTTTACCAAAGTTTCTAAACTTCATTAAATCGCTTTTGTTAAAAGAAACTAAATCTCCTAATGTATCTACTTCTGCAGCTTTTAAACAATTTAAAGCTCTTACAGATAAATCCATATCGATTAATCTAGTTTTTAATAATTGACGCATATGTAATGATTCTTCATCATATGTTTCTGTTTGTGCAATTTCATCTGCCTCTAATGTGATACGCTCATCAGAGAATAACATAAAGTGGTGAATTAATATTTTTGCAGCTTCAGTTAATGCGTCTTTTGGATTGATTGATCCATCAGTATCGATATCGAAAACTAATTTTTCATAATCCGTTTTTTGCTCTACACGAAAATTTTCGATTGCATATTTTACATTCTTAATTGGTGTGTAGATAGAATCTGTAAAGATTGTACCAATTGGTGCAGAAGCTTTTTTGTTTTCTTCTGCAGGTACAAATCCTCTACCTTTTTCTATGGTAATTTCTGCATTTAATTTTACAGATTTATCCATGTTACAAATTACTAAATCTGGGTTTAATACTTGAAAACCAGAAATAAATTTCTGTAAATCGCCAGCAGTAAACTGCTCTTGACCAGATACTGAAACAGAAACAGTTTCTCTATCAGTTTCATCTATTTGTTTCTTAAAACGAACTTGTTTTAAGTTTAAGATAATTTCTGTAACATCTTCTACAATTCCAGGAACTGTAGAAAACTCGTGCTCTACACCATCTACTCTTAATGATGTAATTGCAAAACCTTCTAAAGATGATAATAATACTCTTCTTAAAGCATTACCCACAGTTAAACCAAAACCAGGCTCTAATGGTCTGAATTCAAATCTACCTTTAAAATCGGTAGATTCAATCATAATTACTTTATCTGGTTTCTGAAAATTTAAAATTGCCATTGTTTTTCTTCGTTTTAATTGTTATTTGGTTGCGCGGTTTAAAAGTGTGAAGAAATACGAATAAACCCTTTGGCCAAATACCAATATGATTAAATTATTATTTAGAATATAATTCTACTATTAATTGTTCTTTGATGTTTTCAGGAATCTGTAATCTTTCTGGAACTTTTACAAATGTTCCTGATTTAGTATCGTTGTTCCAAGTTAACCATTCGTAAACATTGTTGTTAGATGCTAATGCATCTTCGATAGCTACTAAAGACTTCGATTTTTCTCTTACAGCAACAACATCACCATCTTTTAAACTATAAGAAGGTATGTTAACGATTTCTCCGTTAACAGTAATGTGTCTGTGAGAAACTAATTGACGAGCTCCACTTCTAGAATTAGAAACTCCCATTCTGTAAACAACGTTATCTAAACGAGATTCACATAATTGTAAAAGGATTTCACCAGTAATTCCTTGAGATGCTGACGCTTTTTTAAATAAGTTACTGAATTGACGCTCTAAAATACCATAAGTATATTTTGCTTTTTGCTTCTCCATTAATTGAGTAGCATATTCAGATTTTTTTCCTCTTCTTCTTGCATTACCATGCTGTCCTGGAGGAAAATTTCTTTTTTCGAAGTTTTTATCTTCGCCAAAAATTGCTTCACCAAATTTACGAGCAATTTTAGTTTTTGGTCCTGTATATCTTGCCATTTTGTTTGTGTTATAGATAGGGATTATGAATTAAGGCTTATCCTTCGCTAATCTGAATCCTATCAAGTTAAAATATATTATTTATTGTAATAAGAAGATGCTGAAACTAGTTCAGCATCTAATTTGAATAAAATTCAAATTATACTCTTCTTCTTTTAGGTGGACGACATCCATTATGAGGAATAGGAGTTACATCAATAATTTCTGTAACTTCGATACCTGCATTATGAATAGATCTAATTGCAGATTCTCTACCATTACCTGGTCCTTTTACATAAACTTTTACTTTACGTAAACCTGCTTCTTTAGCTACTGCTGCACAATCTTCTGCTGCTAATTGAGCTGCATAAGGAGTATTCTTTTTAGAACCTCTAAAACCCATTTTACCTGCAGACGACCATGAAATTACGTCTCCTCTTTTATTTGTTAAAGATATAATGATGTTATTGAAAGATGCTGTTACGTGCGCTTCTCCAATTGCATCAATAATTACTTTACGTTTTTTTGAACTTGCTTTTGCCATAATAATAAATGTTTAGTTAATCTGTTTAGTAAATTGTTTTTTATAAAAACGGCACACTAAACCATAACTAGGTTAATCAACTAACTTATTTTTTCTTGTTAGCTACTGTTTTTCTCTTACCTTTTCTAGTACGAGAGTTGTTTTTTGTTCTTTGACCTCTTAAAGGTAATCCCATTCTGTGACGGATTCCTCTTTGACATCCAATATCCATCAAACGTTTGATGTTTATTTGAACTTCTGAACGTAATTCACCTTCAATAGTAAAAGTTCCTACTTGCTCTCTAATTCCTGCGATTTGATCATCAGTCCAATCTTGAACTTTAATACTTTCGTCAACTTTTGCGTTTGCTAAAATTTCTTTAGCTCTACTGTTTCCTATACCAAAGATGTAAGTTAAAGCAATAACTCCTCTTTTATTCTTTGGAATATCAATACCTGCTATTCTTGCCATTACCCTTGTCTTTGTTTAAATCTAGGATTTTGTTTATTAATTACATATAATCTACCTTTTCTGCGTACTATTTTGCAGTCGGCACTTCTTTTTTTAACTGATGCTCTAACTTTCATCTGTGTATTTTTTTAGTATCTGTAAGTAATTCTTGCTTTTGTTAAATCGTAAGGACTCATTTCTAATTTTACCTTATCACCTGGTAATAATTTAATATAATGCATACGCATTTTTCCTGAAATGTGAGCCGTTACAATATGTCCGTTTTCTAATTCTACACGAAACATTGCATTAGATAATGCTTCTGTTATTGTTCCATCTTGTTGAATTGCGGGTTGTTTAGCCATTTTACTTATTCGATTTTCTGTTACTATTTCCTGGTTTCATTAAACCATCATAATGACGATTTAATAAATATGAATTTATTTGTTGTAATGTATCAATTGCAACACCAACCATAATGATTAATGATGTACCACCATAAAACATTGCCCAACTCTGTTGTACACCAAACTGAACTACAACAGCTGGCAGAATTGATAACGCTGCCAAAAAGATAGATCCTGGGAATGTAATTCTAGATAATACAGAATCTAATCGATCTGCAGTGTCTTTACCTGGTCTAATTCCTGGTATAAAACCACCACTTCTTTTTAAATCATCTGCCATTTTATTCGTAGGAATAGTAATAGCGGTATAGAAATAACTAAAAATGATAATTAATAAAGCAAAGATAAGGTTGTAACCAAATCCATTTATGTCTTGTAAACTTTCCATAAACGGAAACCTTTGTGCCAAAGCAACTGGTAAAAACATAATTGCTTGTGCAAAAATAATTGGCATAACACCTGCTGCATTTAATTTAAGAGGAATATAATCTCTTGCACCACCTGCAACATTTTGTATGTTACCTGCAACTGTTCTTCTAGCATATTGTACTGCAATCTTACGGACCGCAGTTACTAATAATACAGATAATAAAATTACTACAAACCATACAATGATTTCTATTAAGATCATCATTATACCTCCTGCACCAGCATTTGTTGTTTTTGCAACAAATTCTTGTAAAAATGCAGCTGGAAAATTAGCGATAATACCAACAGTAATTAATAATGATATACCATTACCAACTCCTTTATCTGTAATACGCTCTCCTAACCACATTGCAAAAATTGTTCCTGCTGTAAGGATGATGATTGATGAAACCCAAAAAGTAACGCCAGGCACTAAAAAAGCTTCTGGGCCTAAACCGAATTGAGTTTTAATAGCAGTAATATACGTTGGTGCTTGTACCAAAGTAATACCGATTGTTAACCATCTTGTAATTTGTGTAATTTTCTTACGTCCACTTTCTCCATCTTTTTGTAATTTCTGTAAATAAGGAACAGCGATTCCCATTAATTGAACTACAATAGATGCAGAAATATAAGGCATAATACCAAGTGCCATTACAGACGCTCTAGCAAATGCCCCCCCTGTAAATGCATTCAATAATCCTAAAAGACCACCTGAAGTACTATCTTTTAACGCTGCTAATTGTAATGGATCAATTCCTGGTAACGGAACTGAAGCCATAAAACGATAAACAGCAATTAAACCGATAGTTAGAAGAATTTTATTTTTTAATTCTTCAATACTAAAAATCTCTTTTAATTTATTAATTAAATTCATCTTTTTCGGGATGTTATAAAGTTACAGCTTCTCCTCCAGCTGCTTCGATAGCCGCCTTTGCTGATGCTGTATATTTATGTACAGTTATGTTTAATTTAGCTTTTAATTCTCCACCACCTAAAATTTTAACTAGGTCGTTTTTACCTGCTAATCTATTAGCAACTAAAATATCTAAATTTACTGTATCAGTTATCTTTCCACTATCAACTAAAGCTTGTAACTTATCTAAGTTGATTCCTTGATATTCTTTACGGTTAATGTTTGTGAAACCAAATTTTGGCACACGTCTTTGAAGTGGCATTTGCCCACCTTCAAAACCGATTTTTCTAGAATAACCTGAACGAGATTTTGCCCCTTTGTGACCTCTTGTAGAAGTACCTCCATGACCAGAACCCTCACCACGTGCGATTCTTTTCTCTTTTTTAACAGATCCTTCTGCTGGTGTTAAGTTATGTAAACTACTCATTTTAAATATCTTATTTTAATTCCTCTACAGAAACTAAATGTGAAACTTTATTTACCATACCAACAATCGAAGGAGTTGCCTCGTGCTCAACTGTTTGGTTTAATCTACGTAAACCTAATGCCTCTAAAGTTCTCTTTTGATTCTTAAGACGCCCGATTTGACTTTTTACTTGTGTAACTTTAATTTTTGCCATCGTTCTTAGATTTATCCGTTAAATACTTTTTCTAAAGAAACACCTCTTTGTTTCGCAATTGCAGCAGCACTACGTAATTGTAATAAAGCATCGAAAGTTGCTTTTACTGCATTGTGAGGGTTAGAAGATCCTTGAGATTTAGATAATACATCGTGTACACCTACAGACTCTAATACTGCACGAACTGCACCCCCAGCAATAACCCCTGTACCAGGAGAAGCTGGTTTGATGAATACTTTTGCACCACCAAATTTACCTTTTTGTTCGTGAGGTAAAGTACCTTCTAAAATTGGTATTCTTACTAAATTTTTCTTAGCATCTTCTACTGCTTTTGCAATAGCAGATGACACATCTTTAGATTTTCCTAATCCGTGACCAACAACTCCATTACCATCACCAACAACAACAATAGCAGAAAAACCGAATGCTCTACCACCTTTTGTTACTTTAGTTACACGTTGTACACCAACTAATCTATCTACAAGCTCTAATCCACTTGGCTTAACTCTTTCTACGTTTTTATAACCTTGCATAATTTCTTAAAATTTTAAACCAGCTTCTCTTGCAGCGTCTGCTAATACTTTAACTCTACCATGGTATAAATAACCATTTCTATCGAAAGCAACTGTTTCTACTCCTGCCTTAATTGCTTTTTCAGCAATTCCTTTACCTACAGCTAATGCTGCTTCTGCTTTTGTAGCTGCTTTTATATCTCTAGATGATACAGAAGCTAATGTAACTCCGTTTATATCATCTACTAACTGAGCGTAAATTTCTTTATTACTTCTATAAACCGATAATCTTGGTTTAGTAGGAGTACCAGAAATAATCTTTCTGATTCTACGCTTAATTCTAGCTCTTCTCTGTAATTTTGATAATGCCATAATGCTATATCTTATGCAGATTTACCTGCTTTTCTTCTTAATACTTCACCAACAAACTTAACACCTTTACCTTTATATGGCTCTGGAGTTCTGAAAGAACGAATCTTTGCAGCTACTTGACCAACTAATTGTTTATCAAAAGAAGTTAATTTAATGATTGGGTTTTTCCCTTTCTCTGATACAGTTTCAACTTTTACTTCTGGAGCTAAGTTTAAAACAATATTATGAGAGAAACCTAAAGCTAAATCTAATTTTTGACCTTGGTTTGATGCTCTATAACCTACACCTACCAATTCCAATTCTTTAGTCCATCCTTTAGAAACACCTTCAATCATATTAGCGATTAAAGCTCTCATTAAACCATGTTGTGCTTTATGGTCTTTACTTTCTGATGCTCTATCTAAAGTAATAGTTGCATCTTCTATTTTCACTGAAATTCCTTCTGAAATTGTTTGAGATAATTCTCCTAATTTCCCTTTAACAGTGATTACGTTTTCTTTAATGTTTACATCTACACCTTGTGTGATGCTAACTGGGTTTTTTCCAATTCTACTCATCTTTCAAGATTTAATAAACGTAACATAAAACTTCTCCTCCAACATTTTCTTGACGTGCTTTTTTGTTTGTCATTACACCTTTAGATGTAGAAACAATAGCAATACCAAGTCCGTTTAATACTCTTGGCATCTCTGTAGAACCAACGTATTTACGTAAACCAGGTGTACTGATTCGTTGAATTTTTCTAATTACTGACTCTTTTGTGTCTTTGTCATATTTTAAAGCTATCTTAATAGTTCCTTGTACTTTATTGTCATTGAACTGGTAACTTAAAATATACCCTTGATCAAACAAAATCTTAGTCATTGCCTTCTTCAAGTTCGAAGCTGGCACTTCTACTACTCTGTGTCCTGCTGCGATTGCATTTCTTACTCTAGTAAGAAAATCCGCGATTGGATCTGTATACATATTTATTTAAATTGCGATTACGGTTTTCAAATACCTCTATTTATACTACAGATTTCTCTGTGATAAATGAACCTATAATCAGTTAAAATTCTTTTTACTCAAAAAAATAGAGCGTGCAAAGATACACATTCTATTTTTATAATTGAGGTTTTAATTAGATTTCTACCAACTAGCTTTTTTAACACCTGGTATTAATCCTTGATTTGCCATTTCTCTGAACGTTACACGAGAGATACCAAATTGTCTCATATATCCTTTTGGACGACCTGTTAGTTTACATCTGTTGTGCATTCTAATTGGTGAAGCGTTTTTTGGTAATTTTTGCAATGCTTCATAGTCTCCAGCTTCTTTTAAAGCTTTTCTCTTTTCTGCATATTTTGCAACTGTTTTTGCTCTTTTACGTTCGCGAGCTTTCATTGATTCTTTAGCCATTTCTTAATTTTTTTTGAATGGTAAACCTAATTCTCCTAATAATGACTTTGCTTCTTTATCAGTATTTGCAGATGTTACAAATGTAATATCCATACCGTTAATTTTTTTCACTTGGTCAATATTAATCTCTGGGTAGATGATTTGTTCAGTAATACCTAAATTGTAATTACCTCTTCCATCAAATCCATTAGCTTTTATACCGTTAAAATCTCTAACACGTGGTAAAGATGCAGTAACTAATCTATCTAAAAATTCGTACATTTTATCACCTCTTAACGTAACTTTTACACCAATTGGCATTCCTTTACGTAATTTAAATGATGCAACATCTTTTTTAGACATTGTAGAAATTGCTTTTTGACCTGTAATTTTAGTCAATTCTTCTACAGCATAATCTATTAATTTCTTATCTGCAATTGCAGCACCAACACCTTTAGAAACCACTATTTTTTCTAATTTAGGTACTTGCATTACATTTTTATAACTGAATTCTTCAGTAAGAGCTTTTATAACTCTTTCTTTGTATTCTGCTTTTAATCTTGGTACGTAACTCATGATTACTATTATTTTTTAGTTTTTTTAGAGATTCTAGATTTAGTATCTCCATCAACATTATAACCAACTCTTACAGCAACACCATCTTCTACTAACATAACATTAGAAATGTGTAATGATGCTTCTTTTTTTACAATACCACCTTGAGGATTTTGAGCACTAGGTTTTGTATGCTTAGATACTAAGTTTACACCTTCTACTAATACTCTATCTTTATCCTTGATAATTTGTAAAACTTTACCTTCAGATCCTTTGTTGTCTCCTGCAATTACTTTTACAGTATCTCCTGATTTTAATTTGAACTTCTTCATCTTATATAACGATTTAAAGCACTTCAGGTGCTAATGATACTATTTTCATGAATTGTTTCTCACGAAGTTCACGAGCTACAGGACCAAATACACGTGTTCCTCTCATTTCCTCTGTAGGATTTAAAAGTACACAAGCGTTATCATCAAATCTAATGTATGATCCGTCTTTACGTCTAACTTCTTTTTTTGTTCTTACAACAACTGCTCTAGATACTTGACCTTTTTTTACAGTTCCGTTAGGAGTTGCAGCTTTAACAGATACCACAATCTTGTCTCCAATACTTGCGTAACGTTTTTTTGTTCCTCCTAAAACTCTAATTACCAAAACTTCTTTAGCTCCAGTATTATCTGCTACTTTTAATCTTGATTCTGTCTGTAACATATTATTTAGCTCTTTCTAGGATTTCTACTAATCTCCAACGCTTAGATTTACTCATAGGTCTAGTTTCCATTATCCTTACAGTATCTCCTTCGTTGCAATCATTCTGTTCGTCGTGTGCAACATACTTTTTCGTTTTTAAAACGAATTTACCGTACATTGGGTGCTTTACTCTCTTCGTTTCTGACACAACAATAGATTTCTCCATTTTGCTACTAGAAACAACACCAATTCTCTCTTTTCTAAGATTTCTTTTTTCCATCTTTAAAACTGACTATAGAATTATTGTAATTCTCTTTTTGTTAATTCTGTTGCAATTCTTGCTACAGTTCTTCTTAAGCTTCTCAATTGCAATGGATTCTCCATAGGAGTTATTGCGTGAGCCATCTTAAGATCGGTATAATTCTTTTGCAACGCTACCAACTTCTCATTAAGATCTGCTGTAGATAATTCTTTTATTTCTGATTGTTTCATTGTATTTAGAATTATGCGTTAATATCAAAATCTCTTGCTATTACAAACTTCGTTTTTACTGGAAGTTTTTGAGCTGCTAAACGTAAAGCTTCTTTTGCTACGTGCATTGGTACACCACCAACTTCAAACAAAATTCTACCTGGTTTAATAACTGCAACAAAATGATCTGGTGCTCCTTTACCCTTACCCATACGTACCTCTAAAGGTTTTTTGGTAATAGGTTTATCTGGAAATATTTTAATCCATAATTGACCTTCTCTTTTCATATGACGCGTTGCTGCAATACGAGCTGCCTCTATTTGACGAGAAGTTAATAAGTTCTGATCTATGGATTTAATACCAAACATCCCATTAGAAAGTTGATTTCCTCTTTGAGAATTACCAGACATATTTCCCTTGCCCTTCTGTACCTTACGGTATTTTACTCTTTTTGGCTGTAACATTTTTAATTTCTAATTTTAAAAATTATTTTCTTCTACGAGGTCCACGTTTAGATCTTTCACCACCTTTACCACCTTGCTTTTTAGACAAGCCAACTAATGGAGATAATTCTCTTTTACCATAAACTTCACCCTTCATGATCCATACTTTTACACCTAATCTTCCATAAGTAGTATGAGCCTCTACAAGTGCATAATCAATATCAGCTCTAAAAGTAGATAGCGGAATTCTACCTTCTTTAAAATGCTCTGAACGTGCCATTTCTGCACCATTTAAACGACCTGAAATTTGGATTTTAATCCCTTCAGCATTCATTCTCATAGTTGCTTGAATAGCCATTTTGATAGCTCTCTTATAAGAAATTCTATTTTCTATTTGACGTGCTACACTAGTTGCAACTAATTTTGCATCTAATTCAGGACGTTTAATTTCGAAAATATTAATTTGAACTTCTTTGCCTGTAATTTTTTTAAGCTCTTCTTTTAACTTATCTACTTCTTGACCACCTTTACCAATAATAATACCTGGACGTGCAGTAGTAATAGTTACAGTTACAAGTTTAAGCGTACGCTCAATAATTACTCTAGAAACACTTGCTTTAGATAATCTAGCATTAATATACTTTCTTATCTTATCATCTTCAGCAATTTTATCTCCGTAGTCATTTCCACCATACCAGTTAGATTCCCAACCTCTGATGATTCCTAAACGATTTCCTATTGGATTAGTTTTTTGTCCCATTTCTACTTTGATTAATTACTTAAATTTTTGCTACCTAACTCTAAAGTAACGTGATTAGAACGCTTACGAATTCTATGAGCACGACCTTGTGGAGCTGGTCTTAACCTTTTTAACATTCCTGCGCTGTCTACACAAATAGACTTCACATATAAACCTGAGTCTTCTATAGATGCATCTTCGTTTTTAGCTTGCCAGTTTGCAATTGCAGACAATAACAATTTTTCTAAGTTGATAGATGCTTCTTTAGGGCTAAACTTTAAGATTTGTAAAGCTTTTTCAACTTCTACCCCTCTTACCTGATCTGCTACTAAACGCATTTTTCTTGGTGATGTAGGACAGTTAGTAAGCTTAGCGAAAGCACGTTGCTTTCTATCTGCTTTTAACTGATCTGCCATATTTTTTTTACGAACTCCCATTTCCTACTATTTTTTTCCTTTATTTTTTGCACCAGCGTGTCCTCTAAAAGAACGAGTTGGTGAAAATTCGCCTAATTTATGCCCTACCATGTTTTCTGTAACATAAACTGGTACAAACTGACGTCCATTATGAACAGCAATCGTTTGTCCTACAAAATCTGGAGTAATCATACTTGCTCTAGACCAAGTTTTAATTACAGTTTTGTTACCAGCTTCTACATTAGCTAACACTTTTTTCTCTAATTTATAGTGAACGTAAGGTCCTTTTTTTAATGATCTTGCCATAACTTATTATTTCTTTCTACGTTCTATAATATACTTATTACTAGCTTTAGTCTTAGATCTAGTTTTATAACCTTTAGCAGGTATACCATTTCTAGATCTTGGATGACCTCCTGAAGAACGACCTTCACCACCACCCATTGGGTGATCAACTGGATTCATTCTTACAGCATTTACTCTAGGTCTTCTACCTAACCATCTTCTTCTACCTGCTTTACCAGATACTAATAATTGATGATCAGAATTAGAAACAACTCCAATAGTAGCAGAACAAGTTAAAAGAATTAATCTTGTTTCTCCTGAAGGTAATTTAACTGTTGCATATTTACCATCTCTTGCCATTAATTGAGCAAAAGAACCTGCAGAACGAGCCATAACAGCTCCTTGTCCTGGATGCAATTCTATACAAGAAATAGTTGTTCCTAAAGGAATTTCACTTAAAGGCATAGCATTTCCAATTTCTGGAGCAACACCACTACCTGATACAATAGTTTGACCTACTTTTAAACCGTTTTGAGCAATTACATAACGTTTTTCACCATCAGCATAACTAAGTAAAGCAATAAATGCAGTACGATTTGGATCGTACTCAATAGTTTTTACTGTTGCAGGCATATCATTCTTATCTCTTTTAAAATCGATAATACGATATCTTTGTTTATGACCACCTCCAATATTACGAGTTGTCATTCTACCTTGATTGTTTCGACCTCCAGATCTTTTTTTCGGTGCCAATAATGACTTTTCCGGCTTATCAGTTGTTATGGTGTCGAACCCATTTACAACTCTAAAACGCTGACCTGGTGTTATTGGTTTTAATTTTCTAACTGACATTCTGTCTTTTCTTAAAGATTGTTATAAAAATCAATACTTTCTCCATCTGCTAACTGCACAATCGCTTTTTTATATCCACTTTTAACACCAGTTACTAAACCTTTTTTAGTAAACTTAGTATTTCTTTGAATTGGATAATTTAAAGTTTTTACGCTTGAAATAGAAACTCCGTAAGTTGCTTCTACAGCATCTTTAATTTCTATTTTATTAGCTTTTTTATCTACAACAAATGTATAACGATTATATAATTCGCTATCGTTTGTTGCTTTTTCCGTAATAATAGGTTTAATTAAAATACTCATATCCCTATTTGCTTAAATTTGAATTAATTCCCTCTAAAGAACTTTCAGTAATAACAACTTTATTAGCATTTAAAACACCATAAGTATTAATCTCTGAAGCTTTTACCACTTTAGAATTTTTTAAATTACGTGATGATAAATACACATTGGCATTATCATTACCTAAAACAAATAATGATTTTTTAGCATCTAACTCTAAAGCTTTTAAAACTTCTACAAAGTTTTTAGTCTTTGGAGAATCGAAGTTTAAATCTTCGATTACTACTAAATTATTATCATTTGCTTGAATACTTAAAGCAGACTTACGTGCTAAACGCTTTAAGTTCTTGTTTAATTTAAAAGAATAATTTCTTGGTCTTGGACCGAACATACGACCTCCACCTCTAAAAACACCAGACTTGATAGAACCTGCTCTTGCAGTACCAGTTCCTTTTTGTTTTTTTATCTTTCTTGTAGAACCAGTAATTTCTGCTCTTTCCTTAGACTTGTGCGTTCCTTGACGTTGATTTGCCAAATATTGTTTAACATCTAAATAAATTGCATGATCATTAGGCTCTATACCAAATACATCACTAGAAAGCTCAACCTTTCTACCTGTATCTTTTCCTGTAATATCTAAAACTGCTAATTCCATTATTTCTGAATAGTTACAAAAGCATTTTTGTGTCCAGGAATAGCTCCTTTAACAACAAGTAAGTTCTTTTCAGCAACTACTTTTAATACCTTTAAGTTTTGTACTTTCACTTTTTCTCCACCCATTCTTCCTGCCATACGCATTCCTTTGAATACTCTTGCAGGATAAGAAGCAGCACCAATTGAACCAGGAGCTCTTAAACGGTTATGCTGACCGTGAGTTGCTTGACCAACACCACCAAAACCGTGACGTTTTACAACACCTTGAAAACCTTTACCTTTAGACACACCTGATACATCAACGAATTCGCCTTCTTCAAAATGCTCTACAGTAATAGCATCTCCTAATTTATACTCTTCTTCAAACCCTTGGAATTCAACGACTTTTTTCTTAGCAGTGGTGCCAGCTTTTTTAAAGTGACCATCTAACGCTTTGTTAGAACTCTTCGCCTTTTTGTCATCGAAACCAAGTTGCAACGCATTGTATCCGTCAACCTCTTCGGTTCTGACTTGGGTAACAACGCAAGGACCTGCTTCGATTACTGTACAAGGAATATTCTTCCCATTTTCATCAAATAAGCTGGTCATTCCAATTTTTCTACCTATTAACCCAGACATTTAGTTAAAATTTTAGACGATAGATATTTATCCAGCGCGTCTATTATTAATAATTATTTGTTTTGAAACAATTGTTTCACTCTTAATCCGTCAAATTTCACTTAAAAAAAAACAGCGCAAACAAATTCAACGCTGATTTTGTTTTTCCGTTTTTCCTTCGCGAAACGCTCTGGACATGTGACTATTATTGATTTTTACATCAAAAAATAGTGTACCCTACTCTATTTCGGGTTGCAAAAGTATAAAAAACTTTCGGTTTAACAAAATTAAACCGAAAGTTAGACACTTTTTAATTTTGAAATAGATTCCGAATCAAGTTCGGAATGTATTCAACTACAAACTTTTCTGAAGAAAAGTTAAGTTTCATTACACTTTAATCTCAACTTCAACACCACTTGGTAACTCAAGCTTCATTAAAGCATCAATAGTTTTCGAAGAAGAACTATAAATGTCTAATAATCTTTTGTAAGCAGCTAATTGAAATTGCTCTCTAGATTTTTTATTTACGTGTGGTGAACGTAAAACTGTAAAAATCTTCTTATGTGTTGGTAAAGGTATTGGTCCGTTTACAACAGCACCAGTACTTTTTACTGTCTTTACGATTTTTTCAGCAGATTTATCTACTAAATTATAATCGTAAGACTTTAATTTTATTCTAATTTTTTGACTCATCTTATATTATTTAGTCGATTAACCTTTAGATTTTGCAATTACCTCTTCAGATACATTTGAAGGAGTTTCTGCATAGTGTGAAAATTCCATTGTAGAAGTTGCTCTACCAGAAGACATTGTTCTTAAAGCGGTAACATAACCAAACATTTCTGATAAAGGAACTAATGCTTTAACAACTTTAGATCCATTACGATCGCTCATGTCGTTAACTTGACCTCTTCTTCTGTTTAAATCTCCAACAATATCTCCCATGTTTTCTTCAGGAGTTAATACTTCTAACTTCATCAACGGCTCCATAATTTTAGCTTTAGCAGCTTTAGAAGCAGCTTTAAAACCTAATTTTGCAGCTAACTCAAAAGATAATTGATCAGAATCCACTGCGTGGAAAGATCCATCTTTTAAAGTTACTTTCATTGAATCCATTTCGTAACCCGCTAAAGGTCCATTCTTCATTGCTTCTTTGAATCCTTTTTCTACAGAAGGCACAAATTCTTTAGGAACGTTACCACCTTTAATTATAGATTCAAATTGTAATCCTTGAACACCTTCATCTGCTGGCTCCATTGTAAATACAATATCAGCAAATTTACCACGACCACCAGATTGTTTCTTATAAACTTCTCTATGATCTGCAGCAGCTGTAATAG
>QGCY01000099.1_pt1 | contig 20958 bp, 15 predicted proteins | sample 4708041 | NCBI WGS metagenome assembly QGCY01 (sample SAMN08941164, study PRJNA450518) | Sediment metagenome, whole genome shotgun sequencing project. | biome: grassland soil; feature: grassland; material: soil; isolation source: soil 14 days enrichment with methanethiol and mixed carbon source ... | reverse complement strand
CTTTTTTCTTTAGCATTCACAATACTTTCTATTGTTTTTATCGATTTTACTTCTTGTCCAAAAACTGCCAAATGAATAGCAAATAATAAAACTGAAATTAAAAATGTTCTTTGCATGGGTATTCAATTTAAAAAGCTGACTAAATCTAATTAGTAAGCTTTTAATTCTCTTTATCTTATTATTAAAATTTTGCTTTTACTTGAACACCAAAAAACCTAGGAGCACCTGCAATAAAAGTTGGAATGCCAAATGCACCACCAGTATTACCAGCATCAACAATAAATTCTTTGTCTAAAACATTGGTCATATAAAAGTTAATTTCATAATTTTTATCAACAACTAAACCTGTTCTAAAGTTTAACAAGCCATAAGCATCTTGCGAAATTTCAGGTAAGTTAGTTTCTTCAAAAAATACTTTAGATTTATAAGTATATGTAGGTCTAAAAAAGTAATCTAATTTATTATTGACTTCTATATTGATATTAAAACCTGCTGAAAAAGAATTCTCTGGAGTTAATCTAAAAGTATTACCTGCTAATTCTTGCGCATTTCCATCAGAATCTACATCATCAAAAGAAGCATCTATATACCCATAATTTGCAAAGAAACTAGACGTTTTAGAAAAAGCATATTGCAAAGCCACTTCAAAACCAAAAGAACTTGCATTACCACTATCTTCTGTTGTAGCAGTTAACACTCCGTTTTCTAATTTAGCTACTGATGTTTGAAAGTTAGAATAATCGTACACGTAAGCATTTACATCAAACTGTAATCTATTGTCTAAAAATAAAGATTTTGCACCTACCTCATAAGACCAAACAATTTCATCTGATAAAACATTGGTTTCTGTTGCAGTTACATTGATAACATTAGGTCTTCTTCCTCTAGAAGTTGTACCAAATAAGGTAATATTTTCGTTGACATCATAATTTACCGCAAAACGTCCTACAGCAGATAAAAAGTTTTCACTAGCTGATATTTTTCCATTGGTTGACGCAAATAATGTATTTGGAAAATTACCTGATAAATAACCTAAAAAAGATGGTGTTTCTGCATCTTCTACTTCGTAAGCTGCATTAATATTTTCTAGAGTTGCTCTTAAACCTAAGGTAAATGATAATTTATCTGTAACATCATAAGAAGCATCAATAAAAACATCACCTGAATAATTTTCACCAAAATTTGTATACGTTTCTTTGTTAAAAGCACTTAATGGAGCACCAGCAATTGCACCAAATGTAGCTGGATCGTTAGGAATATTTGGCAATAAAATAGGCAATCCGTTAACAACAAGATTTGCAGGATTTAAAAGTAACATTGCCACACTTCTCTCATCATATTCCCAAGGCACACTTTGCGAACCATCTTCGTAGAAGAAATTAGCTCCAAAAAAACCTCTGAATTTATCATCATTATCAAAATTGAATCTAAATTCTTGACTGAATTGTTTACCTATTGATATTTCTTTAAAAAATAAAGCAGGAGCAACTGTTCCATCTGCATCAAAAGCTTCATTAGAATCGAATTCTCTGTATGCAGTTGTTGAGGTTAAATCCCAAACATCATTAAAGCTATGTTTTAAAATTGCTTTTACACCCCAAACTGTTCTATCTAAACCTAATTCTTCTCCTCTTTCTAAATCTGCAAAAGTATTAGGATTTGTATCCCCACCTAAAGGCGCATAAGTTCCGCTTTTAAAAGAAGTACCTGGAGGCGTGTCTTTTTGCCAATTTGCAATAACATCTAAACTTGTATTATCGTTTAATAAATATTTAAAAGAAGTTCTAAATGCAACTGTTTCTTTTCCGTTTAAATCGCCACCAGAAATATTTTCGATAAAACCATCTCTACCATTGTAAATTGCAGCAGCTCTAAAAAATAATTTATCATCTACTAAAGGCGTATTAAAATATCCTGTTGCTAAAAATTGATTAAAATTACCATATCCTAATTTTACAGAACCAGAAGTTTCGTTTTTTGCTTTATTTTGAATGATGTGCATGGCACCTATTTGAGCACCTCTACCAAACAATGTTCCTTGTGGTCCTTTTAAAACCTCTACACGTTCTATATCGAACAATTCAACAACAGAACCTCTAGATTTACTAATAGAAACTCCGTCTTGAAAAATAGAAACTCTTGGCTCTACTCTAGAATCTCCACTATCACTTGTAATTCCTCTAACCACAATACCTGGGTTATTTACACTCTGAATTTGTACCTGAAAACCTGGTACATATTCTGATAAAGCATCATATTCAAAAGTACCTTGATTTTCTAAAAAATCTGTTCCATAAGATGTAATTGCAATAGGTACATCTTTATTTTTTTGCTCTCTTTTTTGTGATGTAACCACAACACCCTCTAACATATAAGAACTTTCTTTTAACACAAAGTTCTGCACAGTTACTGGTTTATTAATTACAATTTGTTTTGTAATTGTATTGTACCCAACATAAGACACTTGAATAGTGTAGGTTTTATTTGGTATTTTTTCTAATAAAAATGCACCATCAAAATCTGTAGTTGTTCCAATAGATAAGCCTTTTAGAAAAATACTAGCTCCCATAATTGGCTCTCCTTGTGCAGTAGTTACTACACCTTTTAACGTATTCTGAGCATTAATATGAAGTATACCCAAAAAAATTATTGATACTGTAAATAAAAATTTTAAACGCATTGTATTTTTGAATTTTATGAATTGTTATAAAGTTCAAATTTATACCTGCGGTTTTACAAACTTGTTATCTTATTGTAACCTTAGAGTTACTTATTTTACTACCTATTGCAAATTTTGGATAAAAGATTTACCCAATAGTAATAATTTACTTAACTCTTATTAATGATGAAATCTTTTATTAATTTTTAGTGCTATAAAAATTAAATCCGAAGAAAAAATGACTGAATTTACCTTAAAAAATAATCAACAAACAAAACAGATTTAGCTTTCTAAAGAATTCTATATAAAAGATATTTTTGTTTTATTTTAGCCAAAAACCCTTTTAAACATTGCAACTGACATCTAGGTGACATTTAAATGGCGTGTAAAAAACCAAGAGTTGTACATACATTTGTAGCATTAAAACAAGTAAAATGAAACAACAAACTATTCAAGAGAATTTATTATATCAACGAAAATTAAAAGGGTTAACTCAAGATCAACTTGCAGAGAAAACAACAGTTGGTGTACGTACAATTCAGCGCATTGAAAAAGGAGAAGTGCAACCACATTTGCAAACCGTAAAATTATTAGCTGTAGGTTTGGATATTGAGGTGGAAGATTTAATTCCTTTAAAAAATCCTAATGAAGAAACCATTGAAAGAAAATGGATGTTATTATTGCACTCAGCTCCTTTTTTAGGGTTTATCATTCCTTTTGGAAGTATTATTTTTCCAATTTTTCTTTGGATTCATAAAGCTAAAGACAACAAAATATATGATGCTCATGGAAAGGCTGTCGTTAATTTTCATTGCTCTATTCTACTCTATTTTACACTATCTTTATTATTCTTTTTTATTCTACCAGGGTTAAATTTTTTCTTATCAGGAGGAATCGTTTTATTCGGAATTATCACAACATTTGTAAATATTTCAAAAGCTTTAAATCACGGTACTTTTAAGTATCCTTTATCCATATCTTTCTTAAAGGATAAATAATCTTTACCTCATCATCATTAAAAAATCAGGACTACTTGTAGCCCTAAAAATGTACGCTCTAAAATGAAAAATTTAATAAATAAGCATCCAATTACAATACAATTTATATTTGCAATTATCCTTTTTTCGTTTTCACTTTTTATAAGTGGATTTTTAAATAAAGGAATCATAAAAGAATATTTTCCTTTTGGTAACTTTTATTATTTGGAAATGGGGCGATTTTAAGTTGATAAAAACCAAAATCTAACTCATTATAATGTTTAATAAAAACTTATTATTTTAAAGACACTTGGTATTGTAAAACTGCCATTCCTTTATAATTTTTTTGTTGTATTGTAGTCGCATCAAAAATAGGACGATGTTGGTACCCCAAACTCAATTTATTATTATGAGTTCCATTCAATAAAAAGTTTAGTGTAAAATCGTAAACGGTCATTTGCTCATTTAAAGCATCCCAATTAGAACTCTGAACAGCAATATTTGGTTGAATAACAATTGGGTAATTTAAAACCTTTGTTTCTTTAAAAGCATAACCTAATTGCAAGTATAATGTTGTACCTGTTCCAATCATCGGAAATGCAACTCCTGCCCCATTAAAATCTGTACCACCTCCAGTTGTTGGGTTATTTGCACCAATATTTCTAATATAATCCTTACCAAAATCGTAATCAAAATAACCTAAATAGCCAGTAAAAGCGTCTCCATTAGACATAGGAAGATTTAAAAAAGAATCTACTGCCCAATGTTTCATATCATACAAATTGGTATTTGCCAACAAAGCATCACCATCACTCATACTTTTTTCTTGATATTGAAAACCAGCACCAATATTAAACACTTTTTTCCCTTTAACATAAGTACCAGGTAAATAAGCTGACTTATTAGATTCGTGATTTAAAAATTGATATTTTACATAAGAAGATGTTCTTATTCTTGGTCTATTATTTGCAAAATCAACTTTTCCATTAGGCACACTAGTTACCAAAGTTGGTCTACTAAAAGAAATTCTATAATCTATTTTATTAATTTGTCCTTTAGCCCAAACACCTAATGAACGACCTATATGATCGTTTTTATTTACAGTGGTTAATACAAATAAAGGTGAATCTAATCCCATTAAAGATTTACTAGAACGTACATTATATCTACTTAAACCTTGCCAACCAGATTTACCAAAACCTACTTCAAGTTTTTTACTGAAAGAATACTCTGCATATAAATCTAAAATTTCTACAGGAAAACTACGATCTTGAAAATTATAATTATTACCTCCAAAAATTGAATATAAAAACAGTTTTGGAGTTACTTGAGATGAAATAGGAATTCGCAATCGTCTTAAAGAAACATCTAAATAACTATTTGTAGTTTCTCCGTTTATTAATGATCCCTCATTTAAATCAGAATATCTAAACCAAATCTGAGTAGTTAAATTCCATTTAATAGTAGGTTTAAAATCTTCTTTTTCTTGACTATACATAAAAATTGGTGAGAGTAAAATAATTGCTATCAAAGATATTTTTACGATACTTTTTACTAATTTCATTTTATTATAATGCTTAAATTAAGACACAAAACTAGGGGGATATTCTTTTGCATAAAGTGACAAACATCATATTTGAACAAATAATCCATTTTTTTACTAAATCGATTACTTACTTGGCGTTTTATTCTAAAAATCAAAAATCAAAATCACACAAATAAGCAACTTTATGCATTTCACTATTTTAATCAATCAAAAAATATAGTAAAATTTTATTTAAGGTCGTTTTTATGCGATTTAAGACACTTTCTCAGTTATTAACATTTTTCATTTTTATCAACAAAAAACTTTTAAAACTTATGTTTTTCCTTATATTTGATAGGTTGTATTTTTTACAACCAACAATCAAATAATAGAAAATTAAGACAGATAATGAGCGAAGAAAAAAAGCATAATTATGACGCCTCCAGTATTCAGGCACTGGAAGGAATGGAACATGTTAGAATGCGCCCATCAATGTATATTGGTGATGTTGGTGTGCGTGGTTTACATCATTTAGTATATGAAGTTGTAGACAACTCTATTGATGAAGCAATGGGTGGTTATTGTGATACTATTCATGTTACAATTAATGAAGACAACTCTATAACTACCAAAGATAATGGACGTGGAATTCCTGTAGGTTTACACAAAAAAGAAGGTGTTTCCGCATTACAAGTGGTAATGACAAAAATTGGTGCTGGTGGTAAATTTGACAAAGATTCTTATAAAGTATCTGGTGGATTACATGGTGTGGGTGTAAGTTGTGTTAACGCTTTATCAGACCATTTAACAGCAACAGTTCATAAAGAAGGTAAAATTTGGCAACAAGAATACGAAAAAGGTAAAACTTTATACCCAGTTAAAACTATTGGAGAAACAGATTTTACTGGTACAATTGTAACTTTTTTACCAGATAAATCTATTTTTCAACAGACTACAGAGTACAATTACGAAACTCTAGCAACTAGAATGCGTGAATTAGCGTATTTAAATAAAGGGATTACAATTACTTTAACTGATAAAAGAAATACGGATGATGAAGGTAATTTTATCTCAGAAACGTTTCATTCTGATGAAGGTTTACCAGAATTTATTAAATATTTAGATTCTACACGTGAGCAGTTAATTGGAAATGTAATTTCTATGGAAGGTGAAAAAAACGGAATTCCTGTAGAAGTTGCTATGGTTTACAATACTTCTTATTCAGAAAACTTGCATTCTTATGTAAACAACATCAATACTCATGAAGGAGGTACACATTTATCTGGTTTTAGACGTGGTTTAACAAGTACGTTAAAAAAATATGCAGATGAATCTGGATTGCTTAAAAATGTAAAATTCGAAATTGCTGGTGATGATTTTAGAGAAGGTTTAACTGCAATTGTTTCTGTTAAAGTTTCAGAACCACAATTTGAAGGGCAAACCAAAACAAAATTAGGAAACAGAGAAGTTACTTCTGCAGTATCGCAAGCAGTATCAGAAATGCTTTCTGATTATTTAGAAGAAAATCCTGTTGATGCAAAAACCATTGTACAAAAAGTAATTTTAGCTGCAACAGCAAGACACGCTGCTCGTAAAGCACGTGAAATGGTGCAACGTAAAACAGTAATGTCTATTGGTGGTTTACCTGGTAAATTATCTGACTGCTCTGAAACAGATCCTGCTCAATGTGAAATATTTTTAGTTGAGGGAGATTCTGCAGGGGGAACTGCAAAACAAGGTAGAGACAGAAACTTCCAAGCTATACTTCCACTTCGTGGAAAAATCTTGAACGTTGAAAAAGCAATGCAACATAAAGTTTTTGAAAACGAAGAGATTAAAAACATGTTTACAGCATTAGGTGTTTCTATTGGTACAGAAGACGATCCAAGAGCTTTAAACTTATCTAAAGTACGTTATCATAAAGTAGTTATTATGTGTGATGCCGATGTTGATGGATCTCACATTGCTACCTTAATTTTAACCTTCTTCTTTAGATATATGAGAGAAATGGTGGAGCAAGGTTACATTTACATTGCTACTCCTCCTTTATATTTAGTTAAAAAAGGACAAAAAAGAGAATATGCTTGGGACGATAACCAGCGTGATTTAATTGCTCAAAAATTAGGTGGTGGTGTTAACATTCAAAGATATAAAGGTCTTGGAGAGATGAATGCAGAACAACTTTGGGACACAACTATGAATCCTGAATTTAGAACTTTGCGTAAAGTAGTTATCGACAATCAAACAGAAGCAGATAGAGTTTTCTCAATGCTAATGGGAGACGAAGTTCCACCTCGTAGAGATTTTATAGAAAGAAATGCAAAATATGCAAATATAGATGCATAATACCTAAAAGGTAAATAAACAAAAAAGGTGTAAGAAAATTCTTACACCTTTTTTGTTTTCTATATTTTATTTTTATCTGATACTAAAGCCTGCTCTTACAGAAAATACATCATATTCTTGTACTGCATATTCAGCTGCAATATTTAAGAATAATAATTTTATACTTAAACCTAAATTAGCTTTCATAGAGCTACCATCATATTTTAAACTAATTGGGTCTGTATAAGTAGTATTAGAAGCTGATGTTGTGTAAGAACCTAACATATTCACATCTGTTTTATAGTTTGTAGTACCTACACCACCATAAACAGTAAAAATCGAGAATTTTTTAGATGCCAAAACTTGAAAGATAAAAGTTTTTGTGTTAAACTCTAATGCTTGAGATGGCTCATCTTCTGGATCTAAAAAGAATTTAGATTTTACATCATTCCATCCAACTAAAGCAGAAACATCAAAAGGTAAACGTTTAACAAAAGGTATCCATTGTTTTAAATCGTGTTTAATACCAAAACCAAATGTTGAAAATTGATAATCTGTATCATTTTGCTCTGGAATGTATCTTATTATTAAATCTGTTTTTTTAAACAAACCAATGCCAGCTTGCAACATTGCAGAAGGAACTACATTGTAACCAATAGCTTCTTTTAAACCTGAACCTGGTAAAGATGAAGTAGAAATAGAATTACCTGTATCATCTGTAAATGTTAGCAAAGGTCTATCATCTAACTTTTGAGACCCAAATAATGTTGGTAATTCTGCAGAAGAAATACTAGAATCTTCTAATTTAATGTTAGAATAATCAGCATTATTAAAAGTAAAAGTTTCCGCTGAAGAAGGCACAGAAGCACCGTTTGCAATTACAGCAATATCAAAACCAAATAATTTGTGAGTTTTTGCAGTGGTATACCAACCTCCGTTAATTCCATTTCCAAAACCTGTAGGAAAAGGTTCTACATATCCTTGCAATAAAGTTCTTGCATCTCCTACCCCACCTTCTAAAATAGATTCCAGTTCAATTTGTGAATATGAAGCTAACGTAATTGCAGTAAATAAAAATAAAAATACTTTTTTCATATAGTTTATAGTTTAGTTAATTTTAGGTAAGTTATTGCAATTTACTGTACAGTAGCTCTAATTTTAAACTTTAAATTTAAAGTAAAATCATTATCTGCTATTGGTTGATCTGCAGTTCCAGAAAAATCAAAATTAACAACCCCAGAAGTAATAGCCGTTAATATATCTGAAGATGCTGCTGGAATTTCAATTGATGCTGTAGGTACTCCCGCTGTTAAAGTAAGAGATTCACTAAATAACGTTGCCCCTGATATTGAAAGATTGAAGGTACCAGATATTGAAGTATCATTATAATCATTCAGTGTTACTATTACACTCTCAACATCTGCTTCTACAAATTCAGATGCATTGTCTAACAAATCAGAAATATCAGTTTCCTCATTAATATTAAAAGTAGATACTCCTGCAAAACCAGTTACTGAAGCATTAGTTTCAAATTCATCAACTACAATAAATTGTATTTCTCCATCTTCTTCACAATTACTGAATGTAAAAGCAACAAAAAGTACTAGCAATGTTTGAATAATTTTAATTTTTTTCATAATCTTTTTATTTATAAGTTATTAAATGTTGTTTAACAAATATAGAAAAATAATGTAGGTATTATTTACAATTCATACAACATTCACTACAATCGATACAACTTTTTCACATAAACACGGAATATTCTTTCTAATTTATATCTAAAATCAATAAAATTCATAACTTTTTTTATGACTTAAATCACAATTAAACATTAAGAATATTGTATTTTTGTGAAAGAACTATTTAACAAATTTTAAAAATATTTATATGAAAGTTACAGTTGTTGGTGCAGGTGCAGTAGGTGCAAGTTGTGCAGAATACATTGCAATTAAAGATTTTGCTGCTGAAGTTGTATTATTAGACATTAAAGAAGGTTATGCCGAAGGTAAAGCTATGGATTTAATGCAAACTGCTTCTTTAAACGGTTTCGATACAAAAATAACAGGAAGTACTAGCGATTATGCTAAAACTGCAAATTCAGACATTTGTGTTATTACTTCTGGTATTCCTAGAAAACCAGGTATGACTCGTGAAGAGCTAATTGGTATTAACGCTGGTATTGTTAAAACTGTATCTTCTAATTTAATAGAACATTCGCCAAACACAATTATTATTGTAGTTTCTAATCCTATGGATACTATGACTTATTTAGTACATAAAACTACAGGATTACCAAAAAATAGAATTATTGGTATGGGTGGTGCTTTAGATTCTGCTCGTTTTAAATACAGATTAGCAGAAGCTTTAGGTGCGCCTATTTCTGATGTTGATGGAATGGTAATTGGTGGGCACTCAGATAAAGGGATGGTTCCTTTAACAAGATTAGCTACTCGTAACTCTGTTCCTGTATCAGAATTTATTTCTGAAGAAAGATTAGAACAAGTTAAACAAGATACTAAAGTTGGTGGAGCTACTTTAACTGGCTTATTAGGAACTTCTGCTTGGTATGCTCCAGGTGCTGCAGTTTCTGGTTTAGTACAAGCAATTGCTTGCGACCAAAAGAAAATTTATCCTTGTTCTACTTTATTAGAAGGTGAATACGGATTATCGGACTTATGTATTGGAGTTCCTGTTGTTTTAGGTAAAAACGGAATAGAAAGTATTGTAGAAATTAATTTAAGTGATGCTGAAAAAGCACATTTAGAAGAATCTGCTGCTGGTGTTTCTAAAACAAACGGTTTATTAGAACTATAACATAACGTCTTTTTTTATGACTTCTAAAAATCCAGCTTTTTGAGCTGGATTTTTTGTTGCAACTATTTAAAATTTTTGATTCCCTTTTTTAGATAATCCACTATTATAAATCTAATTTTTATTTAATTATGTAAAGTACGTATTTTTGTAAAGTAATTGCTATAAGATGACAAAACAAACAAACACTGTTTTAAAAAACATATTCGGTTATGATAATTTTCGTCCTCTGCAGGAGGAAATTATCAACAGAACATTAGAAGGTAAAGATAGTTTTGTTTTAATGCCAACTGGAGGAGGAAAATCAATGTGTTTTCAAATACCTGCTTTACTTTTTAACGGCATAACTATCGTTGTTTCTCCATTGATTTCATTGATGAAAGACCAAGTACAAGCATTAAAATCAAACGGAATTAAAGCAGACTTCTTTAACAGTTCTATTTCTGTTGAAGAAGAAAACAACGTTATCAACAAAGCTATTAATGGCGATTTACAACTCTTATATTTATCCCCAGAAAAACTAATATCAGTTAGCAATTCTTGGCTTAAACAATTAAACATAAAATTAGTAGCCATAGATGAAGCGCACTGTGTAAGTATGTGGGGGCATGATTTTAGGCCAGAGTATACTCAACTAAAAGTATTTAGAAACTCATTACCCAATATACCTTTTATGGCTTTAACGGCTACCGCAGATAAATCTGCAAGAAAAGATATTGTAGCGCAATTAGGTTTAAATAATTCAAAATTATTTATCTCTTCTTTCGATAGAAAAAACTTAAGTATTGAAGTAAGAGGCCAAGTCACTAAAAAGAAAAAATTACAAGAAATTATCAACTTTATAAAAAGGAGAAAAAATGAAAGTGGTATTATTTATTGTTTAAGTAGAAAAAACACTGAAGAAGTAGCTAACTTCCTTCAAAATGAGGGGCATTCTGTGGCATTTTATCACGCAGGAATGAATAACGAAGAAAGAGAAAAAACACAAACTGATTTTATAAATGATGATACAAAAATAATTGTAGCAACTATTGCTTTTGGTATGGGCATAGATAAATCTAATGTTCGTTTTGTAATTCATTACAACTTACCTAAAAATCTTGAAGGTTATTATCAAGAAATTGGTAGAGCAGGTAGAGATGGCCTGCCCTCTGAAACCCTACTTTATTACAATATGAGAGATTTTGTATTGTACAGCCAGTTTGCAGATGAAGGTGCAAACTCTGCAATGCAAAAAGAAAAGCTAAATAGAATGTTGCAATTTGCAGAAGCAAAATCTTGTAGAAGAAAAATATTATTGTCTTATTTTGGAGAACATCTTACCCAAAATTGTAACAATTGCGATGTTTGTGAAAATCCACCACAAGATTTTGATGGTACCATTATATCACAAAAGGCACTTTCTGGAATTGCTAGAATGAAAGAAAAAGACGGAATTACAATGCTAATTAATGTTTTAAGAGGTAGCAATAATGCAGATATACACGCAAAACAATATTTTAATCTTAAAACATACGGAATAGGAAAAGATATTTCTTTTTTCGATTGGAGAGATTATATAATTCAAATGGCAAACCAAGGTTTAATAGAAATAATGTATGCAGAAAACTCCGCTTTAAAAATAACACCTATTGGTTGGCAAGTTTTAAAAGGCAAAAAAAAGATTAGATTAACAACGCCTATTAGCCCAAATGATAAAAAGAAAAAACAAAAAAAGGTAAAAACCACTATCATAGGTGATGTAAACAACGATTTATTTACAAAACTAAAAAAATTAAGACATTCTATATCTAAAGAAGAAAATATGCCTGCTTACATTGTTTTTAATGATAAAACATTAAAATTAATGGCAAGTGAATTACCAACAACAGAAAATGAATTTTTAGCCATTTCTGGAGTAGGTATAAATAAAATGGAAAAATATGGTGAAGATTTTATGCAAATCATTCGCCAATTTAAAAATGTGGCAAAACCACGTAAAATACCTACAACACAAATAACTTTCGATCTTTATAAACAAGGTTTAAATCCAACAGAAATTGCAGAAAAAAGAGAATTATCAGTAACCACTATTTTTTCACATTTATCTCAACTATATTCAGAAGGCAAAAATATTGATCTTAAAAAATTTGTAACACAAGATATTATTGATAAAGTTAGAACAGTTTTTAATGAGTTGAATCAAAAAATGGAATTAAAACCCATTTACGAAAAACTTAACGAAGAAGTTACTTACAGCCAAATTAGAATTAGCATAACTTTAATTCTAAAAAACGAATAATTTTATTGCTTTCTCTACTTACTGATTATCAGTTTTATTTCACTTTTTAATCAAAAAAACTGTCACTGCTAAATTTCAAGTTTTATACTTCTACAAAAGCAATCTTTTTTTATATATTTGGCGCATGAACCCAAAATGGTACTTTAGTGCACTTTTAGTTTTATTTACATTTCTTGGTACTTTTCAAGAAAATACACCTGCACCCAATCAAGAGATTGTTGTAGAGTTTCATAAATCTAAAATTAATGCCAAAGAAATAGAGTTTACCATTGCAGATTTAAAAAATCGACTTGCGTTAACTGGTGCATCAAACATTCAAATTCAAGAATCTTCTAAAGGCACTTTAAAAATTTCTTATTATAGTAAAGATCATGTTTCTTATATAAAAAATGTTCTTTCTAATAAGGATGAAATAGCTATAAAAAGCGCATCCAATAATCAAGAAGAAAATAAATTTCCATCAGAACAAAAATCCAATTTTAATTTTGATGTTTACGAACTTGAAAAAGAAACAGATGCCTCAAATTTTGATGGCAATTCTATCATAGAAATTAAATACGATTCAGATCGATACACAAATCCACAAAACTATGCTTCATCCATAAAAGTTTTAACTTTAGAAGCAAATGCTGTATTTAAATCAAAATCAAACTTTTACAAAAGACTTTTTATTGTAAAAAATAGTACTTCACACAACAATCCAGAAGTTAGAGCTGGGCCAAAATGTTTTCTTATTTAACATTTTTAATTTGATTCATTTTAATGGAATCAGCCTCAGAATTTAGCGACAATGCAATCTTCTGAAAACAAATCAATAAACCCAATTAAACGTCAAAAAAGTTCGAGAAGTTATCTATATTTGCTCGCTTTAAATTTTTTGACAAAAAACACATAAAATGCAAAACAAAGGACTAATTAAATTATTCGCTATCCTTTTTGGAATAGTGAGTTTGTATCAATTATCATTTACTTTCTTAGCCAATAAAGTAGAAAAAGAAGCAGTAGTATACGCTAATAATAAAGCTACTGAAAATGATGATCCAAGACAAAAGGCAGCTTACGAAAGAAAATACTTAGATAGTGTTGCCAATAAAGACATCATAAACTTAGGAATTGCTGAATATTCTTACAATGATGTAAAAGACAAAGAAATGAATCTTGGTCTAGATTTAAGAGGAGGTATTAATGCCATTTTACAAGTATCTGTAAAAGAAGTATTAAAAAGCTTAGCTAACGACTCTAAAAACGAAGTATTTAACCAAGCTTTAGAAGCTGCAGATGCAAGACTTAAAGCAAGTAATGAAAATTATTTAGATTTATTTTTCGAAGAATTCGAAAAAATTGCTGGTACTACAAAATTAAGCGATCCTTCTATTTTTGGTACAAAAGCATTAAGCGAAAAAATAGCTTTTGATGAAGCTAATGCAACTGTAAAAGAAACATTACAAGAAGAAATTAACGGTTCTATTGTTACTACTTTAGAGGTTTTAAGAAGTAGAATTGATAAATTTGGGGTATCGTCTCCTAAAATTCAAAGAATTGGAAACTCTGGTAGAATTCAAATTGAATTACCAGGTGCTAAAGATATAGATCGTGTATCTAAACTAATTACAAGTAAAGCTGAATTACAGTTTTGGGAAGTACACACCAATGCAGAAGTACAAAACTTTTTCTTTGCTGCAAACTCAAAAGTAGCAGAAATGTTAAAAGACGATTCAGTTTTAGAACAAGAAAAAGATACTGCTAAAAAAGATGATATTGACGACTTATTAGGTGATGAAGCAGATTCTACAAAAGTTCAGAAAAATTTATTTACTTACTTAAGTCCTAATTTTGCACAAAGCCAACAACAAATGAGTTCTGTTGTAGCTTATGCTAAAGTAGCAGATACAGCAACTGTAAATGAATTATTAGCTAAAAAAGAAATTAGAGCTTTATTATCATCAGATATAAAATATGCTAAATTTTTATGGGATTATAAAGCCATTGAAAACAATAATGCAAACACAGAAGATGCTGAACCTTTTATTAGTTTATATGCTATTAAAGGAAATAGAAATGACAAAGCAAATATTGAAGGTGATGTAATTTTAGATGCTGCTCAAGTATTTGATCAATTAAACAAACCAGAAGTAAGCATGACAATGAACAGCTCTGGTTCTAAACAATGGGCTAAATTAACTGGAGATAATACTGGTGGTTTTGTAGCTGTTGTTTTAGATGATTATGTATATACAGCACCTTCTGTTCCTGGTGCAATTACTGGTGGTAGAACTTCTATTTCTGGTGGAAGCATGACAGTTGCTGAAGCAGAAGACATTGCTACTGTATTAAAAGCAGGTAAATTACCAGCAGAAGCAAGAATGATTCAAGCACAAGTTGTTGGGCCATCTTTAGGACAAGAAGCAATTAATGCCAGTTTCCTTTCTTTTGGTTTAGCTATTGTTTTAGTATTACTTTGGATGATTCTTTACTATGGTAAAGCTGGTTTATATTCAGATATTGCCTTAATTGTAAACATCTTATTTATTTTCGGAATCTTAGCTTCATTTGGAGCCGTATTAACTTTACCAGGTATTGCAGGTATTATCTTAACTATTGGTATGTCTGTAGATGCCAACGTAATTATCTTCGAAAGAATTAAAGAAGGTTTATTTAAAAAGAAGGGTTTAAAACAATCTATAGAAGAAGGATTTAGTTTTAAAGGAGCATTATCTGCAATTATAGATGCAAATATTACTACGTTTTTAACAGGTATTATTTTATACGTTTTTGGTACAGGACCAATTAAAGGTTTTGCTTTAACATTAATGATTGGTATTGCAACTTCTTTATTTACTGCAGTTTTTATTACTCGTATTTTAGTAGATAGAGCTACAAACAAAGGAACAGATTTAACATTTAACACATCTATTTCTAAAGGATGGTTCCAAAATATAAGTGTAGAGTTCTTAAAGAAACGTAAAATTGCTTACATCATTTCTGGTGCTATAATTGTTGGTGGTTTAATTTCTATATTCTCTATTGGTTTAAAACAAGGTGTAGATTTTAAAGGAGGTCGTACATACACAGTACGATTTGACCAAGATATGAATGCTACAGAAGTTGCAGGTACTTTAAAAGATGCTTTTGGTACAGCTCCAGAAGTAAAAACTTACGGACAATCGAATCAATTAAAAATTACGACAGTTTATAAAATTGATGAAGAAGGTCAAGAAGTAGACGAAGAAGTACAAACAGCATTATACACAGCTTTAAAACCGTATTTAGGTGATTTATCTTACGAAAACTTTAAACCAGGTTTCGAGAAAGCAGGTGCAGGTGTAATGAGCTCTATGAAAGTAGAACCAACCATTGCAGATGATATTAAAACATCAGCATTATATGCAGTATTCGGATCTTTATTAGTAGTATTCTTATACATCTTATTACGTTTTAGAAAAGTATCTTTCTCTATTGGTGCTGTATTAGCAGTTTTCCACGATGTTTTAATTGTATTAGGTGTATTCTCTATAACATACAGTTTTATGCCTTTTGATATGGAAATTGGCCAATCATTTATAGCAGCTCTGCTTACTGTAGTTGGTTATTCATTAAATGATACCGTGGTTATTTTTGATAGAATTAGAGAGTTTACAGAAACACACGCAAACTGGAAATATAGCGATGTTGTAAACAAAGCATTAAGTTCTACTTTAGGAAGAACCATAAATACATCGTTAACAACATTATTAGTAATGTTAGCTATTTTCTTATTTGGTGGTGATTCTATTAAAGGATTTATGTTTGCCTTAATTGTTGGGGTAGCTGTAGGTACTTATTCATCATTATTTGTGGCAACACCAATTATGTTCGATACAACAAAAAAAGAAGAAAAAAACAAATAGTTTTATTTTAAATAAGAGAAACCGTTTTTAAACTCTGTAAATCAGATTAAAAACGGTTTTTTCTTTACATATATAGCTGTTATATTTGCATCCTTATGAGTATTTTAAAACTTCACGATTTATACTTTAAACCTTTCATCAAAAAAGATGAACTCAGTGCCATTGTAAAACATTTAGCAGAACAAGTTAGCGCAGATTTACCTAAAGACGAAGTACCACTTTTTGTAGGTATTTTAAACGGATGCTTTTTATTTGCGGCAGATTTTATTAGAGAATTTAATGGCAATTGCGAAGTTTCATTTGTAAAATTAGCTTCTTACCAAGGTACCTCATCTACAGATGATGTAAAACAATTGGTAGGTATTAACGAAGATTTAACTGGCAGAACTGTTATAATTCTAGAAGATATTATAGATACAGGAAATACACTACAAGAAATTTATAATATCTTTAAAAACCAAAATGTTAAAAAATTAAAAGTAGTTTCTTTATTTTTTAAACCAGATGTATTTAGAAAAGAATTACCAATAGATTATATAGGTAAAAGTATCGAAGACAAATTTATTGTTGGATATGGACTAGATTACAATGGAATAGGAAGAAATTACCCAGAAATATATCAATTAACACCAAAACCCAAAATGAAAAACATCGTATTATTTGGCCCTCCAGGAGCAGGAAAAGGAACACAAGCAAACTTCTTAAAAGAAATGTACAATTTAGTACATATTTCTACAGGAGATGTTTTTCGTTTCAATATTAAAAACGCTACTGAATTAGGTTTATTAGCCAAAAAATATATGGATGAAGGCGATTTAGTGCCAGATGAAGTAACCATAAATATGCTAAAAGCAGAAGTAGAAAAAAATGCAGATGCCAATGGTTTTATTTTTGATGGTTTTCCAAGAACACAATCGCAAGCAGAAGCTTTAGATACTTTTTTAGCTGATAAAGGCGAGCAAATTAATGCTATGGTTGCTTTAGAAGTACCAGAAGATGTTTTAGTAACTCGTTTACTAGAAAGAGGAAAAACAAGTGGTAGAACAGACGATACTGATGAAAGCAAAATTAGAAATCGTTTTAACGAATACAATACAAAAACAGCAATTTTAAAAGATTATTTCGAAGCTCAGAACAAATACTATGGTATTAATGGTGTTGGTTCTATAGAAGAAATTACCAAAAGAATTGCAGAAGTATTTGACAAACTGTAACAAATTCAGAGTTATAAGTTTTAAGTTATGAGTACATAACTCTGAACTCTAATCTCTGAACTCTGAACTGATAACAATGACTGAAGGAAATTTCGTAGACTACATAAAAATATATGCTTCTTCTGGTAAAGGCGGACAAGGTTCTGCGCATTTACACAGAGAAAAATATATAACCAAAGGTGGTCCTGATGGTGGTGATGGTGGACGTGGAGGACACATTATTTTACGTGGAGATAAAAATATGTGGACACTATACCACTTAAAATTTAAACGTCATTTTAGAGCAGAAGGTGGTGGAGCTGGTAGTAAAAGTAGAAGTACAGGTTCTGATGGAGAAGATATTTATATTGATGTGCCTCTAGGAACTATTATAAAAGATGCAGATACTGATGAAGTAATTGTAGAAATTACCGAAGATAAAAAAGAAGTAATCTTATTACCTGGTGGAAAAGGTGGACTTGGAAACTGGAATTTTAAATCATCTACAAATCAAACTCCTAGATATGCACAACCTGGTATGGATGGTGCAGAAGGTTGGTTTAGAATTGAATTAAAATTATTAGCAGATGTTGGTTTAGTTGGTTTCCCAAATGCGGGTAAATCTACTTTATTATCTGTAATTACTGCTGCAAAACCTAAAATTGCAGATTATGCGTTTACAACATTAAAACCCAATTTAGGAATTGTAGAACATAGAAATCATCAAACTTTTGTAATGGCAGATATTCCTGGTATTATAGAAGGTGCTGCAGAAGGTAAAGGTTTAGGGCATCGTTTTTTACGTCATATAGAACGTAATTCGGCTTTGTTATTCTTGATTCCTGCAGATTCTGATGACATCAACAAAGAATATGAAATCTTATTGAACGAGCTTAAAAAACACAATCCTGAATTGTTAGATAAAGACAGATTGTTAGCTATTTCTAAAACAGATATGTTAGATGATGAGCTAAAAGCTGAAATTAAAGCTGAATTACCAAAAGGTGTAGAAGCGATTTTTATTTCTTCTGTAGCGCAATTAGGTTTGCAAGAATTGAAAGACAAACTCTGGAAAATGTTGAACTAATTTTCTAGAAAACATAAAATTTAATTCCTGCGAAAGCAGGAATTTCTTTTTTAAAGAAACTCTAAAACTTTAAAAACTATTCTTCTAACAAAATTCGAATGGGCAATTGATATTTGGTAGTAACAGGAATTCCTCTTTTTACTGCGGGCAATACTTTTGGTAAATTGGCAACAGATTTACGAATTACACTTTCTAATTCTGGCAATTCTGTTTTTATCTTTTCTGAATTTAATCCGTCAAAAACTATTTCGCCTTTGGCATTGATAATTAAATCAACCAAAATCATTTTATCTATAGAATCTTTAATAGTAAAAGTATGTTTTTGCAACTCCTCTCCTATTTTTTGATGAATTGTATTTCTAAAACAATCTTGCTTTTTTATTTTATCGATAATGGAATCGCAAACTTTAAAAGACGGAAAAGTATCTACAGAAGTATAATCTACAATTGTATCTATAAGTTGTTCATTATTCTTGTTTTTTGAGAATGATAATTTATCACACGAAGTGCAAAAAATCATCAGAATTAAAAAAGAAAAAACGCGCATTTATAGTTTTCTTATAAAGCGTAAAATTACTAAATTTTAATGACTTTTACTTTAAAGTTTCTCCTCTTAAAAAATACTCCTTTTTAATCTCTTTTATCCTGTTTCTTACAAAAGCAGACATTCCTTCATCAATTTCATAAAAGGTTTCTATATATTTTATATAATGCTTGTAGGCTATCTTTTTATCCTTGTAATAATCATCAGAAAGTTTGGCTAATTGATATAATGCCCTGTAATTTCTATGGTTTTCTTTATAAGCATTTTGATATGCATTTATAGCTTGTTTTGGCTTTTTTAATTCGTAAAACACTCTTGCCATTCCATAATATTCTTCGTCTCTACTTTCTTTACCAATAAAAGTAGCCATCATATAATTCATTCTTGCTGCATTATATTTCTCTTGCTTAAAATCAATATGTCCTAAATAAGTATGAGCTTTAAAGTTTGCTCTATCTTTAAATTTTAATTTTGTAAAATATTTTTTGGCTTTTTCTAAACTATCTATGTTGTAATAGGCTTTTCCCAAAAGTGATGTGCTATAGGTTTCTTTTTTATATAAAGAATCGATATTTAATAAATAGGGAATACTTTCTTTGTACTTTTTATCTCTAAAAAATTGATTAATCTTTATTTTATTTAAGTCTAGATCGTTTGGCGAAATTGCTAAACCTTTATTTACAAACAATTGCGTAGAATCTAAATCTTTTAATTTAAGGAAACTTTTAGCCAATCTAGAAATTGCTCTAATATGTGTAGAATCTTTTTGATACGTATCTATAAAACTATTTATCATAGGATCTCTTTGCCCATTTAAAGCATAAGATAACCCTAAATGATAAGAATAATTTGGATTTTCTGTATCGTTTTTAATTAAGTAGGTAAAAGTTTCAATAGCTTTTTTCGGTTTTTTATTGATGATATACAATTTCCCTAATTGATATTTTAACACTAAATTTAAAGAGTCTTTGGCTAGAATTTCTTCGTAAATAGGAATGGCTTTTTTTGATAATTTAGAAGCTCTATAAATTTTGGCTAATTTTAATTTTGCCTTTTCATCATCTTTAAAAGTGATGGCTTTTTCTAAAAAATAAGCTGCTTTTTTATAATTATCTATAGATTCATAAATAACTGCTTTTTTGTAGTTTGATAAAAATGAAGCTTCTTTGGTGTCTAATTCTTTTAAAGCGAGTTTATATCTTCCTTTAGCAAACAAACTGTCAGCAACAGAAAAAGTTGAAGTTTGAGCTTCAACTTTTACAATCGCAAATATTAATATAAATAAAATCTTCTTTTTCATAAATCGTTTATTCTATAAATAAGGTAAAAGGTATTGCATATTTTACTGTTATATTTTTTCCTTGGTGTTCTCCTGGAGTCATTTTAGGTAAAGAATTCATTACTTTTAATACTTCATTTTTAATTTCTTCATGTGGTGCTCTAGCTTGTACATCAATAACATCTCCTTCTTTATCAATTTTAAAAGCGATAAAAACTCTTTTTCTACCTGGAGATAAACCTAGTGTGTTTGGCATATCTGCATCAAAGTTTTTAGTAAAATGCTTTTGAACCATTAAAGAAAAACACTTTCTATCTCCTTCATCACAACCAGGAAAAGTTGGTACTTTGTCAATATTTATAAAAGACATTTCTTCTTTTTCTACTATTT
>QGCY01000098.1_pt1 | contig 20988 bp, 21 predicted proteins | sample 4708041 | NCBI WGS metagenome assembly QGCY01 (sample SAMN08941164, study PRJNA450518) | Sediment metagenome, whole genome shotgun sequencing project. | biome: grassland soil; feature: grassland; material: soil; isolation source: soil 14 days enrichment with methanethiol and mixed carbon source ... | reverse complement strand
TGGAGACAGCCATAGCGAGCAGGCTCAGAACCTGGAATGCGACGAAGATCAGGATCAACGTGCGATTAGAAAAACGGTCACCCAGCGGAAGAAGCAGAAAGACGCCGACTGCCAGCGCCAACTGGTTGAAGCTTGGCACCATGCCAATCATGGCATCGGAAATGCCGAAATGATCTGCGACCGTCGCGATGATCGGGTGGATATAATACGCGTTCGCTGTTACCGCCGCCGAAGCGAGCGCGAACATTAAAAGGCCGGTTTCCGATAGCGGCTTTGGCGCGTCTGCTGCTTTGGCGGACGGCTCGTCTTCAGTGCCAGAAATGATTGTCTCCCAGTTTATGAGAGCAGCATAACGGAGTTTCCGTAAACGGAAAGCCTCAAACCTTTATGGTACGAGATCTATGATCGGCACGGTCAGTGTTTCGCTAACGCCATCGCGCAGGCGTGTGATCTCGCGCGGGCTGGTATCGCCTGTTGTCCGGCAGCCATGTGTCCCAACGGGCATGCCATCCAGATGCGTTATCAGATCGCCCTCCAGCAGGTCTGGCGCGTTCTCTGTCAGGCGGGCAATCACTTCCAGTCCGTTCTCCCGCGGCGCAAGGGCGACACCGATGGAGTTATAGGGCGGCGAGGTGATGGGGCCGGCCTCATACGGCTCGAACATCATGCGATCTTCGCTCGGATCATAGCTGATGCGGAACTGGCTGAGGAGCGCGCCGCCGAATAGCTGGTTGGACGGGGTTTCTGTCAGGATTGGCTGGCTGAAGGTGATATCGCCGAAGGTTACGTCGCCGTCAAAACGTGCGGCGCGGCGTGGTTCCAGCCGGTTGAGGCGTGTCGCATAGCCCGTGTGGACAGGTTCGCTCAGGGTATCATATCGGCCAAGGCGGTTCATCGCGAGCGTCGTGCCGGCACCGGAATCAACGAGCACGCGGCGCTGGCGGCCGTTAAAGCGCATATTCAGCCAGGGGCGGTCATCGCCTCGGGCTGTATTGAAAATTCGATCTCCGTCAGGGCGCGGCAGGGCGGTTTCCGTCAGCGTGATCGTCTCTGCCTGATAATCGAGGACGATTGTGAAGTCTTCAAAGGCGTCATGAGAGAGAATGCCATCCATCGGATAGCCGAGTGAGGTTGTCAGATGGCTGAGATCACGCACGCGGGCGCGAATAAAGTTGAAGTGGATATCGCCTGCATCTGCTTCGTGAATACGGGCCATCTCGCCTGTGGCGACTTGAACTCCTGACGCGCGCGCCAGGGCCGCCTGGTCTACAAAGTTGGAGGATGCCCCAGTGTCATACAGCATCCGCAGAGTGCGCTCTTCTTCGCTGCGGCCGTCATCGCGATCGAGAACGACTTTAATAAAGAAGTATGTGCCGCACATTTCGGTGTTCAGAATGCGGTCTTCTGCTGAAACCAGCGGGGCTGTCAGGCAGGCGAGCAGGCAAAAAAGGCGGGCAAACATTCAGGGATTCCGGTCAGAACGGGCGGATGCTGACTTCAGAGTTTATCAGATTGCCAGACCGGTAAAGAGGCCAGATCACAGATTCGCTTGCCAAATGGTGAAACAATTTCGTGATCTCCGCAAAAATGCTGCGATGCACAAAATCGTCACCTTGGGTCATTGAACTGCACACTTATTGCCCTCTTTCAGTCGAATTCGGAACGATATGCTGGCGTTGGTGTTTTCATTAAGGAATACAAGGCCAGACTGGCTGTTAGCGTAACTGGAAAGGAAGTCGCTATGACCGTAGCCCGTACCGCATCGCTTGAAGAGGCATTTGGTCTGTTGAAGCAACACGAGAATGCAATTGCTCTTGTGCAGAATAGTATCCACCGCGTCGAGCGGGATGTTTTCGGTGAACTCCACGCCGAAACGCGCAATATGAGCTGTGCCCTCGAATCTGCTCTGGAAGAGCGAAAGATTGATGTTGCGGGCATTACGATTCCAGAAAATACCGGCACGATTACGCCGCACAGCCTGATTACACAGCGCGATAAAGTGAAATCTGTAATAGGGAAGACCATCTCTGAATATACCACGCAATCATCCGTGCGTGAGTGTCTGGAAACGATCCATTATCGCCTGTCTGGCGGCGCGACTGAGAAGCTGGACATTCTTTGTTCAGCGGTTCTCAGCGACCAATAGCATCAAAAAAAGCCCGACGCTTATGTGCCGGGCTTATATTTGTATCAGCCAAAAACAATGCGCGCTGGCCTCTGCGCCGCGCGCATATTTGTTTTGAAATTTTGGAAAACCCGCCCGCTTTCAACCTGCAGAATTGATCTGCTTAAAGATGCGCGAAATAGACGGCCTTCATGAAAATCTGGATGGCCAGAAAACCTGTCATCACGAGAAAGCCTGTCTTTACAAAGAAAATTGCGCGCTCTTTGAGACCTGAATTGCTCAGTTCAGATGACGCGATCGCATCATTGTTCTCATTGTTAAACACTGTACACCACTCTTCTACCCGAAAGATGTGCTACTAGGCGAGCACTTGAAACAGTCTCTTTTCCGAGATCTTGTTTGGCAAAGCTAGCATGCTCATTCGGTTTGAAAAGACCGCTTTGGCTAATAATCTATCAGTATTCATCAATCTTCGCCGATGAAACCGGCATCGATTCCCCAACCAGTATACGTGCCGTTACGTCTTCTCTCCAGATCGGCGTGTGTGGGCGCGGTGTAAGAGAGTTTTGCGGAAAGACCTGCGCCATCCACCAGCCGGTTCATGAAGTTATACAATGCAGTCACCATGAGCGCCTGATTGGCCATTTCTTCTGTGCCGCCTGCCTCAGTGATGGCGCTGATATCCGATGGCAGCACCGAGTCTCTTACAGTGACTTTGCGCGCATAACTCAGAATGGCCCGCATAAGCGGTTCGAGCGGAGCCGCGTCGAAATCCTGGATCAGTGCATCGATGAGATCGGCATCCACACCAAAGGCGAGCGCCATTGTCCGGTGCGCACCGAAACAGTACTCGCAGGAATTGAGAGATGAGACATAGGCGGCGATGAGTTCTCTCTGCCCGACCGTCAAAGGGCCATCCGTGCGAAGCAGGTCGTCATGAAGTTTCATCAGCGATTGCGCGCCAGCTGGAAAGGCAGAGAAAAGATGCTCCAGTGTTGCCCGGTCTGGCAGGGATAGGAAAACTGACATGGTAGATTCCCCTTTGTGAAAACTCTGATTGCGACATGAAAAGGCGTTTCTGTTCGTGCGTCGAGTGAAATGGGCTTGCAACCCAAATGATAACGGGCCAAATCAGGGCCTCGCCAGCACATTAGATATTTTTGGATGGATCAATCCATGGCTCAGTCAGTGAATTCAGCTTCAGGCGCGTTTGGTACAGCAATCTCAGAATTTGCTGCCTCGCTGCCAGACCGCGATCTCTTCGCGGCAACGGGCGCTGTCGCTCTGGTCTTGCTGGGCCTTGTTGTTCTTGCGCTGATTGTGCGCGGCCTTCTGATCACATCGAAGCATCTCAATCAGGTATCGGCTGCCCGTGCGATGGCAGCAGATACGACGCCGGGCAATAAAATCATGATGGTGCGCTTTCGCGGCGCCAATGGCCGTGCGACGCGCCACGCTGTCACCAATGCGCTGGAGCATTATCTGCCGGAGTTCAATTTCGGGTCGCCATTTTACCTTGGCTATTCTGCGACAGAGATTGAAGCCTCCGATTTCGCCCTCACGCGCACAGACTTCCAAAACCTCGAGCAGATTTTTGCGACATCCGGCGCGGATCTCATCGTCTGGGGCTCCGCTGATGTGAAAGAAAAGCGGCAGCGTATCTGCTTCTGCACACGCGACATGCTGGCGGGCGGCAATCCAAAGGTATTCTTTACGCTCACCATGACCGGTAAACCGTCTGAATGGGCCGAAAGCGAAATGCGCGCGATTGCTTATGTTGCCGGTCGTCGTCTGCGTCCGTCGCTTGGCCGTCCGGCAGATTTCCGTGCAGACCGTCTGACGCCAATCGTTGAAGCGATGGAAAAAATTCTCCTCGCCGACAGCGTCCTGACCGGGCAGGCGCTTACAGAGATTGAAAGTGATTACACGGCGGGCGCGCTACATCTGGGTGAACAGTTTAAAGATACCGACTGGCTTGATAAGTCGGTTGCCCGTCTTGCGGTCGCTCTTTCCAAGCTCAGTCCGGAAGACAATCTGATGCGCTGGGCGCGCGCAAAAATCGATCTTGGCCGGGCCATGTGCTATCAGTGCGAACAGAAGTTTGAATCTGCCAAACTGCAGGAAGCCATGGCGCATATTCGTGATGGCGTGAACGCAAGTCAGGCTGGTGAAGGCCGCGCACAGGCTGAAATGGGCGTTGCAGCCATGAAGCGCGCCGAGCAGATCCTTGAGAGCCGCCGGCGCTTCTCCATTCGCTGGAACGCTTAAAGCGCTCTATACGTTGAGGCCGATCGGGCAGGACACGCCTGTGCCGCCAATGCCGCAATAACCGTTCGGGTTTTTCGCCAGATATTGCTGGTGGTATTCTTCTGCGAAGTAGAATTCATCCAACGGTTCGATTGTCGTGGTAATTTTACCGTATCCGGCCTCGTCGAGACCTTTTTGATAGGCATCACGTGACGCCTTAGCGATCTCGGCCTGTTCGTCATTGGTCGTGAAAATGGCAGATCGGTATTGTGTGCCCTGATCATTGCCCTGACGCATGCCTTGTGTCGGGTCGTGAGCTTCCCAGAATACTTTCAGCAGAACATCATAGCCTATGATATCGGGATTATAGACAACCAGCACGCTTTCGGCGTGGCCAGTCTTGCCGGAGCAGACCTCTTCATAGGTCGGGTTTTCGGTAAAGCCGCCCGCATTGCCTACGGCTGTGACCCAGACACCGGGTGTCTGCCAGAAGCGGCGCTCGGCGCCCCAATAGCAGCCAAGAGCAAAAATAGCGGTTTCAAATCCGTCAGGATACGGGCCTTTGATCGGCTCGCCCGTGACGAAGTGTTTGTCGGCTGTCGGCAGCGGCTCTGCGCGGCCCTGCAGGGCTTCGTCGCGCGTTGGCAGCGTTGTCGGACGCTTGGAAAGGAACATGGAGTTTCACCTTAATTGCTGACCCGTAAAATAGGGGCTTTCGGGCCGAAAAAACAGGGGTGTGCGAAATCACGTTGTTTTAAGCAAAACAACACTTGCGCCTGCGAAATTGCCGACTATATTCCGGCGCTTACCTCTGACCGGTGAGGTGGCCGAGTGGTCGAAGGCGCACGCCTGGAACGCGTGTAGGCGGGAAACTGTCTCCAGGGTTCGAATCCCTGTCTCACCGCCAGAGAATTCTCTCTGACATTTATTTTCAGGACAAGTGGTTCAGACGTGACGCGTGATCAGGAAACGGCGCGTGCGCCGTCTGTCATGTCCGGCCGGGCTGTTGCAGCAAGGCGGCGGACACGTTCGATCAGTTCGGCGCGGTCAAATGGCTTGGTGATATAATCGTCTGCGCCTTCGCGGAGCGCGCTGACAATATCTTCCGAACCGCGACGGCCGCTCAGCATAAGCGTAGGTATGTCTTTAATGGCTGGATTGGCCTGCAGACGGGTGATGGTTTCCATACCGTCCATCACGGGCATCATAGAATCCACGATGAGTACCGCTGGCTGAAGTTCTTCGGCAAGTGCGAGTGCTTCCTGACCATTCTTCGCTTCGCTTACCTCGAAACCGGCGCGTTGAAGCAGAACACGAACCAGCATGCGGATCGTCTCATCATCATCTGCAACAATTACTTTGGTCATAAGCGATTCCATACCTCTATGAGTAAAGAGGATAGGGTTTGTGAACTCAATTTGGCATTAATCAATTGAGTGAAATCTGATCGAATTGTGTGGTCTCACTGCAAAAAAAGGGGAACGAATTGCCGGAAATTGCAGTCTTCATTGGATGTGTGTGGTGAACCCGTTCAGCTTTGGAAGCCCTTCCGCGTCATGACACCCCAGCCCTTTTTGCGCCGCAGAAACTCAACCGTACCAACTATGCGCCAAATATTGCTTAGCTGGCGGTATCCGAAGTTTTCGAGGATAGCCATGAACATGAGCAGCACCAGATCGCGCGCATGGGGAAAGCGTTTCAGCTCGACTTCTTCCAGCGCCAGAGACCCGACGCTGACGGCTATACCAAAGGTGAAGCTGACGGCTAGAAAAGCCAGCAGATAATCAAGGGAAAGCAGGCCAGAGAACGTCAGAAGCGGGATCAGAATGTATCCGAGCAATTCCGCCAAAGGGCCCAATATGTCGACAAAAAAAATGTTTCCGAACCCCAGCACACCGACACGTCCATAGCGTGGGTTCATAAACATGTCCGTGTGCCGGAAAAAGGTTTCCAGCGAGCCCCGATGCCAGCGTGAGCGTTGACGGCCTAACACGTTCAGCGTCTCTGGCGCCTCCGTCCAGCAAACCGGCTGTGGCACATAGGCGATGCGATAGGGTTTATCCGCACGCTGGAAGTGGCGGTGGAGTTTGATCACAAGCTCCATATCCTCGCCCACCGTGTCTTTGGAGTACCCGCCAACGGCAAGCACGCTATTGCGTTTGAACAGGCCGAAAGTGCCCGAGATGATGGTGATCGCGCCAAGCTTGCTCCAGGCCAGTCGCGCCATCAGGAAGGCGCGTAAATATTCGACGACCTGAAACAAGGCGAGCGGGTTTTGGGGCATGCCGACCTCAATAAGCCGCCCGTTTTCAATGCGGCACCCATTGGCAAGACGTACTGTTCCGCCGACTGCGATCACGCGTGACGGGTCGTCTACGAACGGCGCAACAGCACGCAGAAGCGCATCAGGCTCAAGGATTGAGTCTGCGTCCATGGAGCAGAAAATCGGGGCGCGGGAAATATTAATACCGGCATTCAGCGCATCTGACTTGCCGCCATTTTCCTTGTCGATCACGATGAGGCGTGACTGGCGGGCAGCCTTGTAAATGCCGCGAACAGGCGCGTGATCAACAGTCTGCGGGAACGCCCGGGAAACCGGTTTGAGATCAAATTCCTCTTTGAGCCGGTCAAGCGTTTTGTCGGTTGAACCGTCATTGATGACAATGATTTCGAAAGAAGGATATTCGAGCGAGAGCATGGAACGTACGCTCTCAATAATGGTCAGTTCTTCGTTATAAGCTGGCGAGAGCAGAGCAATTGGAGGGGCCAGATCGGCATAGCGCTTCCAAAGGAGCGCAGTTCTACGCACAGGCGGGTTGGTCGACAGTTCATGACCGGACAGGATGAGCTGTGCGAAATAGATTGCATTTTGTAGCAGCCCGACGCTGATTATGAAGAGCGTCACATAATGAGCTGAGGCAATCAGGATATCTGAGGCTTGCCCTGTCATCAGGCGGCTGCCTCGTCCAGAGCAAGCTGGGCTGTTGCCGCGGCGCGATGATCGTCTGTCTTCGCTGCGATTTGCTTTAATGCAGTGATGCCGTCTTCTCCGAAAGCGGAGATAGACTTTGCCGCCCTGAATCGGACCTCCCAGTCGGTATCCGATGTCATGCTGATCAGGTCCGACAAATGGGATTGCTCAACCAACAGGCCGACAGTACGGGCGGCTTCAGCGCGCACCTCGCTGGCGTCATCTGCTAATGCTTCGGAAAGTGCTGATATGTCTGGCAGGAAACCGATTTCGCCAATAGCATCGAGCGCGGCTGCGCGAATAACCGGCGAGGCGTCACGTGCGTCGCGCATTAGCAATTCGATTGCCCCGACAGCGCCGCAATTGCCCAGTGTTCGCAAGAGAGCGGCGCGTACATCTGGCGGATCGTAAGCAATTTTGGCACGGCGAATGACGGGCTCGGGATTTTGCATTGCGATCGTTGTGAACAGCGCCGTCATGTCTGCCAGATCTTCGCTGCGTGTCAGATCGAGGTACGCGAAGAAGTCTGCCAGTTCCGGCCGTGCTCCGGCCAGAACCAAAGACTGCGCGATAATGATACGCTGATTGGCAGGTGCGCGCCTGGCATACGCTTTCCAGAGTGCGGCGCGCACAGCGTCACTCGGAAAATAGGCGAGCGCTTCAGCGGCGACAACGCGGGCCTGCGGGGCACCGCTGGACAGCAATCTGATCAGTCGGAGTTCTGCGCCTAGAGCTTTAAGGCGATTGAGAATACCGTCGAATGCAGGACCGCGCATCATGGTTGAGATTTCTGAAATTGTAAGCGCCAGAACAATAGGAGACTGGGTGAGATGGCGAAGCTCCTGCCCATCATCTTCATCAGCATCTGTGGTCAATAGATACTCTGTCAGTGCCGCCTGACGGGATCGTCGCTTCGATGTTTGTCTGTTGGTGATCAGCCTGTTCAGAATAAGCGTCAGCATGCAGGTGATCGAAAACGTGGCCAGCACAAGTGAGGAGTACCAGATGACGATGAGTTCTATATGGATCATCAGAAGCGCCGGGTCACGCTGAGGACTATGCCGCCAGTATCATAAGCACGGCGTTCTTCTCTCACTGCTGTCAGGCCGAGTTGTATCTGGTTGAGCGCAATGCGAGCGCCCAGCTGCATGCTTCGGACATCCAGAGTAAACCCGTCTGAGGTTTCCGGTGCATCGGAATAGCCGGCCAGAAGCCTTATCTGATCATGCACCTGCCATTCGGCGTTGAAGGCAAGACCGGTCCGTGTGTTGCTGGTCTCGTCTGATAAGACAGACCAAGTTGACCCGATACGGACATGATCCTGAAGCAAATGGAGCTGGCCTCCTAAGGCCGCACTTTCAACATTGCCCGTCGCATAACGTGAGGCATTGGCGATCAGGCGGCCCCAGATTTGTATGTCGTCATTTGTCGTGTCCGTCAGCGGAAAGATGCCGCCGAGAATGAACTGCGCTTCTGGTCTGAAAGTAGCATCAGGCGCACCGCCAATCAGCCCGAACAGCTCGCCTCCATTGCCAAGGCCGCGCGACAGGGTGGCGCTTACATACGTGTTTGAGGTGTTGAACCGCCGCGCATTCTGGATTTCGCCAGTGATAGCTGTGGTGTCTGACAAGCGATATCCGAGCGCAAAATTTGCCTCGGTCCATGGAGGCAGGCCTTTTGAAAGATCGCGATATGCGAGTGTGAAATCGGTTCGCCACCTTTGTGGCATGTCTGGCGGCGGTGCGGACTGGAATTGTGCGCGAAGAGCGGCAGCTTCTTGGGTGTCGCCCGCTGAATTCAGATATTCAAGCGCGCGGTCTGGCTCGCCTTCATACCAGGCAAGCCGCGCAAGGCCGAGCGTTGCATCACTGTAATCAGGGGCGAGCGAGAGGGCAGTTTCAAAGGCGATCCGCGCTTGCTCGCGTGCATCCATGCCAAGATAGATGAAGCCCAGTTGAACCCAGGCATCCGCGTTTTCAGGGTCTGCTTCGAGCAGACTATTGAAAATCTGTAGCGCCGTTGCTGTATCGCCAGCGTACCGGGCTTCTACGCCTTGCTCAAAATCGGCCTGCGCCAAAGCGGGCGCGGCAGCGATCAGGCTGGCGGAGATTAGGAAAACAGGAGCGCACGGTTTCTTCATCAAGGCGAAACTTACTTGAGTTTTTACATGGTCTTGTGGTGATGAGTGTGCACTCGATACAGAGAAGATGTAGTTAAGTGAGCCTGAAAATTTGCTGCTATCTGACGTCGATCAGGTAGCTAATTATCGGTCCTTAGGGGCAGTTCTGTAGAATATTTGTGCTGGCGAAGCGCAATCTGTGACGTCGCTGATGCCACGCTCTTATGAGCGAGGATCTGCTCCATCAGGAGCTTTTCAAAATCGGCCACGCTCTCGACGCGTACCTTCAACGAATAATCATGCGCACCGGTCACCGAGTAACACTCCATGATTTCAGGTGTGCGTCTGACAAAATCCAGAAAACTGTCGCGGTCCACGCGGTCATGGCTTTTCATATCAATGGACACGAAGACGCAGACGGGAAAGCCGACTGCGACTGGGTCTAAGAGCGCGACGCGCTTCTGGATCGTGCCGGCTTCTTCCAGATCGGTAATGCGTCGCCAGAGCGTTGTCGCGGATACGCGCGTTGCATCGAGCATGTCCTGACGGCTCAGGCTGGCGTCGGATTGAAGGACTTTCAGAATTTTACGATCGGTCTTATTGAGCACGGTATTCTCTGAATATGTTCCGAATTATCCGATAAATAGAAACATACGTTCCAAAAAAATACAATGAATGGTTGGTTTTGGACCACGTGTTTCATGGCTTCCTGTTATTCTGATTCAAAATAAAAAGAATACGGGAGAGGAATATGGCTTCAGTCCAAGGACTGACCAAAAACCGCTATGCTGACGCCCCGCGCAATGCTGACTACACAATTGACCAGCGCTGGGACACTTACACAGCCGCCGAGCATAACCGGTGGGACCGCCTGTTTAAAATCATGGCGGACCGGGTTGTCGGGCGTGCGTGCAAGCCTGCGCTGGACGCGATCGAGACGCTGCGCCTGTCTGAGGGCGGTATCCCGAATATGGAAAAGCTGAGCGACCAGCTGGAAGCGAAAACCGGCTGGCGCGTCGCGCCTGTAGCCGAACTGGTACCTGACGAGGTATTCTTTGATCACCTCGCCAATCGCCGTTTCCCGGCTGGTGCTTTTATCCGTCCTGAAGAGGAGTTCGAATACCTCCAGGAGCCGGATATTTTTCATGATATTTTCGGCCATGTGCCAATGCTGGCAGACCCTGTATTTGCTGAGTTCATGGAAGCCTATGGCAAGGGCGGGCTGCGTGCAATGGAACGCGGGCAGCTGCACAATCTGGCCCGTCTCTACTGGTATACGGTAGAGTTCGGCCTCATCCGTGAGGCGGGCGAGCTGCGCATTTTCGGTGCCGGTATTTTGTCCTCGCCGAAGGAGACCGTTTTCGCGCTGGAAGATGCCTCTCCCAACCGGATCGCCTTCGATCTGGAGCGGATCATGTGCACGAAATACATTATCGATGACTTCCAGAAGACTTATTTCGTGATCGATGATTTTCAGGCGCTTCTGGATGCCTGCTACCGCGATTTCGACCCAATCTATGATGATGTGCGCGGTCGGCCGGCTATCGAGCCGCATGAGATTACGGACGCTGACCGGCTCATCCATCGCGGCACACAAGACTATTTTCGCGCCAAAGCGGCGCGCCATCCCGAACACACCGACTAAGACGAGAGGAAGCTTTCATGCCCGACCTGTTTGAAAATCCCGCTGGCCTTGATGGCTTTGAATTCATCGAATTTACCGCACCGGAAAAAGGTATTCTGGAGCCGATCTTCGAAACGATGGGCTTTACCCGTGTGGCAACCCACCGCACCAAAGATGTAGAGCTATGGCGTCAGGGCCAGATCAATCTGATCACCAATTACGAGCCGCGCTCACCGGCCTGGTTCTTCGGTCGCGAGCATGGTCCGTCTGCATGTGGTATGGCGTTCCGTGTGAAAGATGCGCGTAAAGCCTATGAGGGTCTGATTGAACGCGGCGCAGAGCCTGTGCGCATGGATGTCGGCCCGATGGAACTGTCTATTCCGGGCATTCGCGGGATTGGCAATTCGATCATCTACCTCGTCGACCGCTATGACAGCGGTAAGGGTGAGCTTTCCATCTACGACATTGATTTTGAGTATCTTCCGGGCGTGAACCGTCATCCGGCGGGCGCAGGCTTTAATGAGATCGATCACCTGACGCACAATGTCTATGGTGGCCGCATGAAGTACTGGGCCGATTATTATGAGAAGCTCTTCAACTTCCGTGAGATCCGCTATTTTGACATTAAAGGCGAGTATACCGGCCTCACATCCAAGGCGCTGACGGCTCCGGATGGCCGTATTCGCATTCCGCTGAATGAAGAAGGCAAGGGCGGCGGCGGCCAGATCGAAGAATTCCTGCGTGAATTCAACGGTGAAGGCATTCAGCACATTGCGCTCATCTGCGACGACCTTATCGCGTGCTGGGACCGGCTTAAAGCCAATGGCGTGCCGTTCATGACAGCGCCGCCAGACACCTATTATGAAATGCTCAGCGAGCGTCTGCCGGGTCACGAACGTGATGAGGCTGAATTGAAGACCCGTGGTATTCTGCTTGATGGCACAACAGAAGGCGGTCAGCCGCGTCTTCTTCTGCAGATTTTTGCAGAGCCACAGGTTGGCCCGGTCTTCTTTGAGTTCATCCAGCGCGTTGGTGACTATAAAGACGGCTTCGGCGAAGGAAATTTCAAAGCTCTGTTCGAGAGTATTGAGCGTGATCAGGTCGCGCGCGGCGTGATCGGGGATAAGACAGAGGAGCCTGCATAATGGCTGCTCCCAAGCTTGGCGGCGTACACCACGTCGCCTATCGCTGTAAGGATGCCAAAGAGACGGTAGAGTTTTACCGCGAGGCTCTTGGCATGGATTTCCAGCTCGCAATTGCCGAAGATCATGTGCCGTCTACGGGCGCTTACGATCCATACATGCACATCTTTCTGGATGCCGGTAACGGCAATGTTCTGGCCTTTTTTGAATTGCCGGAACAGCTGGAAATGGGACGTGATCAGAACACGCCTGAATGGGTTCAGCATATCGCTTTCAAAGTTGCGACCATGGACGAGTTGCTGGCTGCAAAGGAGCATCTTGAGGGTATGGGATTAAAAATTTTGGGCCCTACCCATCACGGTATCTTTAAATCGATCTATTTCTTTGATCCTAACGGGCATCGTCTTGAGCTCGCTTGCGACATCGGCACGGATGAGCAGTACACAGAGCTTAAGCGCGTCGCCCCGGACATGATTGACGAATGGTCAGAAACAAAAAAAGCACCTCGCCACGCAGCGTGGTTGCATGAGCTCGGGAAGGAAGCAAAACCATAATGAGGCTATATGGCTATTACCGGTCCTCCACCAGTTATCGCGTGCGTATTGCACTCAATCTCAAGGGGTTGAATTACGATATTCAGCCGGTCGATATAGCCAGAGGCGAACAGAAATCGGATGATTTCAGGCGCCTGAATCCTCATGCCGGTGTTCCGGCACTGGTGACAGATGATGAAGCTGTATTGGCTCAGTCGCTGGCTATTCTGGACTGGCTGGAAGAGGAACATCCGGAACCGTCATTGTGGCCTGAAAATGCAAGAGAGCGCCAGATTTGCCGCGAACTCACTTATGCCATTGCAACGGAAATCCATGCGCCCTGCAATCTGCCTGTTCTGACTTACCTCGAAACCGAGTTCGGCGCGGATCAGGAAGCGAAAGAGGCCTGGAACCAGCGCTGGATGCAGAAAACATTGTGCGGGCTGGAAAGGCGCCTGTCGCGTGAAATGACGGGTAATGCAGAGCTTCCATTCGGGCGTCCGACAGCATTTGAAGTTCTTCTTATTCCTCAGCTGTACAATGCGCGCCGCTGGAAAGTGGATCTGGCGCCGTTTCAGGCGCTTCGGGCGATTGATGATCATTGCCAGACGCTGGACGCTTTCAAGCGCGCCCATCCGGATGAACAACCTGACGCACCTGACAAAGCCCCCGCCACGTGACGCTTGTTATGTGGCGGTTTAATATGTCTGCAGAAGAAACCTGAGGCCTCTTGAATGCAATTGCCGTCAGACCCGCTTTACAAGCAATGTTGTGCTGTTCTCAGGGGGGAGCAGGATATTCCTGCATCTGAAAGGCAGTTTTGCGACTGGCTGAGCGCTGAATTTTGCATTGCGACGCCGGTAAGCGCTGTTTCAGACCCCACTCCGGATGGGCGCAACCGGCTCCATGTCGTTCTGCGAACTCGGGCGGATGCAGAGGGTTTTTATACGGAAACAGAAGAGTTTTACGGGCGCGATGAAGAAAAACAGGATGCCGTTCTGCGAAAAGCCAGAGCGTGTGGCCTGCTCAAAAGTACTGACGGCTGGTTTGTGGCTTGGTCGGCATTTGAGCCGGTTGCGATCCATGAGGCGCTATCGCGTGTATCGGATCGAACGCGAAAGCAGGTCTTGAGAGACTTTTCCGCTGCGGGGCTTTCGCTCGTAGAGCCGTTGTTTGCGGGCACGATCATGATGTTCAAGACGGAGGCGCAAAGACTGGCTGCCGAGAACAATGGTGTTCAGGTGCAGATTGCGGACCGCTGGCGGGCAGAGGTTCTTCCCTTTGACGAATTTGGGGTGCTTGCCACAAGCGACCTCGAAATCCGTTTCGATTCAAAAGAAGTTTTTCGCCGTGACTATGACGGCAGTTGGTTCAGATATACGAGGTAAAATATGAAACTTGCTACACTCAAAGATGGTAGCCGCGATGGCCGTCTGGTCATTGTCTCGAAAGACCTCACGCGCGCAACGGATGCCGCGCGAATTGCGGCAACGCTGCAGGCGGCGCTGGATGACTGGGAGCATGTCGCGCCGCGTCTGATGCGTCAGGCAGAAGGCGTTGAGCTGGGCTCTGTGCCAACTTTCCGCTTTCACGAGCATGACTGTGAAAGCCCGCTGCCGCGCGCCTATCAATGGGCGGATGGCTCGGCCTACATCAATCATGTCGAGCTGGTGAGAAAAGCACGCGGCGCTGAAGTGCCGGAAAGTTTTTACGATGACCCGCTCATGTATCAGGGCGGTTCGGATGCGTTTCTGGGCCCGCGTGATGATATTCCGCTGGGTGATGAGGCCTGGGGGTGTGACATGGAAGGCGAGATCGCCGTCATCACCGACGATGTGCCGATGGGCGTCAGTGAGGCCGATGCCGCTGACCATATCAAGCTGATCATGCTTTGTAATGATGTGTCCCTGCGGGGGCTCATTCCGCCGGAACTTGCGAAAGGCTTTGGCTTCTTCCAGTCCAAGCCGCCAGGTTCGTTCTCGCCGGTCGCTGTTACGCCGGACGAACTGGGCGACAAATGGAAGAACGCGGTCGTCCATCTGCCTTTCCATGTCGACTATAATGGCAAGCCGTTCGGCCGCGCGAATGCTGGTGTTGATGCGACTTTCTCTATGGCGCGCCTTGTTTCCCATGCTGCCAAAACGCGTCCGTTGACGGCGGGTACGGTCATCGGTTCTGGGACAGTGTCCAATAAAGACGCTGATGGCGGCGCTGGCAGGCCGGTAGAAGAGGGCGGCCTTGGTTATTCCTGCATCGCCGAAATCCGCATGATCGAAACAATTGCGAACGGAAAGCCGTCCACTGCGTTCATGAAAGCAGGAGATGTCGTCCGCATGGAGATGTTGGACGAGAAAGGGCACTCGATCTTCGGTGCCATTGAGCAGACCGTAGTGGAGGTATGATGCAAACGCTGACCGAGACCGAAATCAAGACGCTGTGCGCTTTGAAGCCAGGCTGGGCACTGTCAGAGGACGGCAAGTCCGTATCGGCCAAAGTTGAATTTGATGACTTCGTCGAAGCGTTCGGCTTTATAACGCGCGTTGCTTTTTTCGCACATGAGCAGGACCATCACCCTGAATGGTCCAACGTCTATAATCGCGTTGAAATCATGTTAACGACGCATGATGCCGACGGGCTGACAGAGCGTGATATGAAGCTCGCAAAGTCTATCGAAAAGCTACTGAAATAGCCGGTATCAGGTTTGCGCCGTTACCGCGCGCAGAGCAAAGTGTGAGCTGATCCGCGATACGCCGGGCAGAGACGTCAGGACATCGCGGTGAAGGCGCTCATAGGCGGCCGTATCGCTCACCTGAACCAGCATGAGATAATCATAATTGCCGGACATGAGATAGCATTCGGCAATTTCCGGAACAGATTGCACGGTCTGCTCGAATGTCTGAATAGTGCGGTTATCCTGCTTATCCAGAGTCACCTGAACGAAGATGTTCTGAGTGCGCCCTACCGCGTCCGGATTCAGGATCACAGTATAGCCCGTTATCACGCCTTTGCTTTCAAGCCGTTTGAAACGTTTATGGCATGCGGACGGCGATAGATTGATACGCTGGGCAAGTTCGGCGTTGGTCAGGCGTCCGTCTTCTTTCAGGCAAGCGATAAGCGCGTGGTCATATGCATCCAAGTCTATAATTAAATATTCTCCAATTTTCGAATTACGAGAAATATTATACGTCAAAATTCAAAAACCGTAACATAATTCGAAGCCTATTTCTCGAATTATGTGGTAGATTGTCCTCATGTTCAGCGCGGAGTGCAAACATGAAGGTTGGTTCGCCAAAGGAAATCAAAAATCAGGAATATCGCGTAGGCCTCACACCGGCAGGCGTGAAAGAACTGGTTGATAACGGCCACGACGTCATTATCGAGACTATGGCGGGTGATGCCATCGGTTTCAGCGATAAAGCTTACGTCACCGCAGGCGCGTCTATCGCTGCCACTGCTGACGACGTTTTCGAGTTTTCAGATCTGATCGTGAAGGTGAAAGAGCCTCAGCCGGTCGAGATCGAAAAGCTCCAGCCAAAGCACACCCTGTTCACTTATCTTCACCTGGCTCCGGACCCTGTTCAGTCCCGCGGTCTGATGAAAAGCGGCGCAACCTGCATCGCGTATGAGACTGTAACAGATCGTCAGGGCAAGCTACCGCTTCTCGTTCCAATGAGCGAAGTTGCAGGCCGCCTTGGCACGCAGGTCGGCGCGCAGCTCCTGCAGATCAACAATGGCGGTCCGGGCATTCTGCTTGGCGGCGTTACAGGTACATCTACAGCGAAGGTCACGGTTATTGGCGGCGGTATCGCCGGTACGAACGCCGCTATGATGGCGATCGGCCTAGGCGCAGATGTGACGGTTCTGGATCGCTCTACAGAACGCCTACGTGAGCTGCACGCTATCCTTGATGGCCGCGCAAAGCTTCGCTTTTCAACGTCCAGCTCAGTCTCTGAAGCGGTTCGTGACTCTGATCTGGTGATCGGCTCCGTTCTTATTCCGGGTGCGTCTGCGCCGAAGATTGTTTCCGCTGAAGATATAAAGGCGATGCGTGCAGGCAGCGTTGTCGTAGATATCGCGATTGATCAGGGCGGCTGTTTCGAGACGAGCAAGCCAACCTCCCACAAAGAGCCGACTTACATTGTCGATGGCGTAACGCATTACTGCGTGACCAACATGCCGGCTCTGGCTGCGCGCACTGCAACCGAGGCGCTGAGCAATGTCACCCTGCCTTTTGCGCTTCAGCTTGCGAATAAAGGCACAGACAAAGCGCTCGCAGATAACCCGTTTCTTGCTGATGGCCTGAATGTGAAAGCCGGAAAGATTACCCACCCCGAAGTGATCCGCTCATTGAATTTCTCTGAGTAGGTCCAACCTCCCCCCAGAAAGAGCAGGCCCCTCCCAGGGTCTGCTCTTTTTTGTTGCGCCTGAAGAGCGCCATTTTGTTCAGTTCGGGAACGAAGATGAACGGATGATGTTAGATGAATAAAAATTCGAGAAAATTGAACGCATAAGTGACTCTATAAAAATCTCATTATTTCAGTATCATAAGTGATATTCGGGACGAATAAGAGCAGGATTTCGGCCTACTTGAACCGAATATGAATGAACGTGTCAGTTTTCGTTGTGAAAACCTCAGCTAGACCGGACAGGCGTTCCGCACACGAGGGTGGGAAGAACGCAAGCTCGTAAGAGCAAGGGGACCCGGGAAGGTTGTGAGCGCGGGGACACAGAGGCCGATTTCGCCCGAGATCACTCTGAGCGTTCGCGCCTTCTTGTCCGTAGACTGCTGTATCCACAAATTCATAGCATAAAAAAAGCGGAGCAACTTTTCGCTGCTCCGCCTTGTTTCGTGTCGTCTGGCTGGATTACTCAGCCGGTTCCAGTGCTACAAGCACATTGCCCGCAGTCTGGCGGAAGGAGGCGTAGCCCGATCCGATCAGCAGCATGCCATTGCCTACGTTCACAGCATGGCTGTCGATAGAACCACCGCGCGCACCTTCGACGCCGTTGATCGTATCAAACTCGACCGCCGTATCTGTCACAGAGAGGATCTCGCCTGTCGCGCCATCAAAGGCGAAGACTTTGCCGTCGAGCGTACCCGCAATCAGCGCACCATCCACTACGAGAGGCGTTGCTGAGAAGCCGTACTTCTGCTCGCACAGCGTGACCATGTCGCCGCGGCCATTCTCACAATCAGGCTCTGCCAGATATTCCCAGACAGGTTCACCCGTTGCGATGTCGAAAGTATAGACACCCGGCACAGGGTTTTCTGTACCGTAAGATACAGGATCATTGATGGTCAGGAAGACACGTTCGCCGTCAATCGCGATGCCCCAGTGGTTGCCGCCAAGCGGTGTGCCATTGCCGATCTGGCGTTCCCAGATGACGTAACCGGCTGCAGCGTCCAGTACCCAGACATGGCCAGATTTCTGACCAGCAACAAAGACGTCGCGCGGTTCGCCATCGATTTCGACGGTGGTCAGAGCTGCTGCGCCGCCAAAGTCAAAGTCGCGACCGATATTTTCGTCATCCCAATGCCATGAGCAGTTCGGGCCGGCCGTTGAATCGTCGCCGCGGCAGTGCACGTTCCAGATGTCGTTTTCCATCGCCTGGAAAATCCAGTTCGGTTCGCCTGTGTCCAGGTCGAGCGCGATAATCGCATCAGAGGTACGTGTTGCCGGGAAGGATGTGTTCTCGCCGGATGTGACGATCACCTGATTACGCGTTTCGTCGATTGTTCCCTGTGTCCAGATTGGTGCACCAGACGGGCCGCGTTGCATCTGACCGAGGCTGTTGATGAGACCGTTATCTGTGGCCTCTTCCATAGTGTGCCATTCCCATTTCCAGCTGCCATCTGCGGCATTGAGGGCGGTAACCGAGCCATGGCCGGTACAGCAATAATTGCCACCGCCGCCAACACCGGACGCGGAGATGTTTACGATGATTGTATCGTCATGCAGGACAACACCGGAGCGGACACGTCCGCCATCACCGCGACGCGGTTGTGCAGACGCTTCCCAGAGCATCTCGCCAGTCAGCGCGTTCACGGCGTGCACATCTGCTGTGCCTGTCACATAGAGTATTGTGTCGACGCCATCAATCTTGCCATAGGTGATCGGGGAGCGGGACATGCCGCCCGCATACGTCCACTTCACGCATTCATCCTGTGTGTCGAATGCTGCCAGAACCCCATCACCATTGATGAAGGTCGTGTTTCCGACAGTGGCAGGTGCAGCGCTTACATTCTGGGAGTCCGGAAATCCGATTGCCCAGGCGACCTGCAGATCGCGCATGTCTTCAGTAGTCAGGCCAGTATCTTCAGCTGATGCATGGCGGGTAGAGCGTGTATCTACGCCAAATGTCGTGAATGACGCGTCGCCTGTCAGATCAACAGTACGATTATCCGCAGCGCACATGAGGGGCTCTGCCCAGCTGCCTTCGCCGCTTGTCGGGGTCTGGCCGGATGCAAGATATTCAATGAGTGCGATTTTCTCGCTCATCTCCAGATGACCAGCCATGGCTTCCATCATGCCGCCTTCGCTGATGGCCGCATAAATCTGCTCCCCAGTCATACCTGTCAGGGTTTCAAAGCTCGCTGCTCGCGTATCGGCTGGATTGTCGTGGCAGGCTGCGCAGTTTTCTTCGTAAATAATACGGCCTGGCAGATCATCATCAGGCTGGTTTGCGTTCTGCGCGAATGCAGGCGAAAATGCGGAGCCTGCTAAGAGAGCGATCGTGGCGGTTGCCACGCGCATGGTGAGCTTCATTAATTTTCCTCCCGGGTGATGTCGCCCGCTTTTTCAGGCATCCATCAAGATAGTCCACTATATTGGACTGTTTTTGCTGTGCTTGTCCATGGTCTATTGCATACCTGCCGCTTCGAAATCGACCGCTTTAATTGGCGTGCCGCTCATGTTGCAACGCTTAGCTGTCCGCTATCTTTGCTGCATCGAAGCGGAGTAAGTGCCCGTATTTGGCTGTCAGTACACTCCAACTTGTTAATACCGGGGCGCTAATTATTTACCTCTTATGCAATAAGTTCTCAATTCTATTCGGGTACGATCAGAAAAAACAAATATAACTTTCTGAGTATCCCAATGAATAAATTTTTTCTCTTATGTTCGTCTTGCCTCGCTCTGACTTTCTCTGCTTCCGCAGATGATCTGAATATTAAGCTGGGCGCGCACGCCTTCCTCGATTACGAGAATATTTCCGTAGGCGGTAATAACGTCGTGGACGGCACAAACTTGCGTCTTTTTCGTGTCGATGTCGGCGGGTCTGCGAACGGCTATAAATTCAAAAGCAATTTCGACATTAAAAACGGCGACGTGTTCATCCGTGACCTGTTCGTGGAATTTGGGGATGACCTGACCGTGCGGGTCGGTAACTTCAAAATTATGAATGGTCTGGAGCAGCAATCGTCTCTTTATGCGACGACCTTCATGGAGCAATCGTCGGTTTCACGCATGAACGGCATCGGCCGGTCGCTCGGCGTCGGACTCTATCGCAGTTTTGGTGACTTCCATCTCTCAGGCGCCGTGTACGGACCTGATGCCAACGTCGTTGAAGATATTGATCTGTTCGGTGCATCTGCTCGTTTGGCCTGGACGAATACATTTGCAGATGAGAGCATTCTGCATCTGGGCGGCTCGCTTCGCTATCGCGATTCAAACGATCAGAGCCTGTTCTCTTACTCACAGCGCCCGCTGGGAAAGTCGGCACCTCGTACGGTTCGGGTCGGCGGAACAGCTGAGAGCGATCTCTTCCTTGGCGTTGAAGCGGCTTACATTAATGACGGCTTCACGCTGCAGGGTGAGTACGGCGTAACCGAGATTAACTGCCCGCCAACACTTTGCGCGAGCGATCCGCAGGCAGAAGCATTCTACGTGGATGCGTCTTATGTGTGGGGCGGTCACCGCGTTTATCGTAACAGCCTGTTCAGCCGCACATCTATCGACCAGTCTATCCATGATGGCGGTCGCGGCGCATTCCAGCTGTCTGCGCGTTACGACATGGCGGACCTCTCTGATGCTGCGCTGAATGGTGGCTCTCAGGACACCTATATTCTCGGTGGCACCTGGTATCTCGATCAGTATGTCCGTCTGATGGTGAACATTGCCCACACTGAATACGACAACAGCCCTTCTTACGGGAATGGCGATGCTGATTCTGTGCTCTTCCGTGCTCAGATTGAGCTCTATTAAGGAATAACCCCATGCTGACCAGA
>QGCY01000097.1_pt1 | contig 21194 bp, 19 predicted proteins | sample 4708041 | NCBI WGS metagenome assembly QGCY01 (sample SAMN08941164, study PRJNA450518) | Sediment metagenome, whole genome shotgun sequencing project. | biome: grassland soil; feature: grassland; material: soil; isolation source: soil 14 days enrichment with methanethiol and mixed carbon source ... | reverse complement strand
TCGATTTGTTATGGTTGGCGATGGTCGTAATTCTAAATCTTTGGCGTATGTGGAGAATGTCGCGGCGTTTTTGGTGCATTGTTTAAGCTTTGGTCAGGGGCGGCATTTGTATAATTACGCCGATAAGCCTGATATGAATATGGCCGATATGATTGCGAATATTCGTACGAATTTTGGCCGGAGCCGTAAAGGTATTCGTCTTCCTTACTGGTTAGGCATTTGTGGTGGTTTTGTGTTTGATATGTTGGCAAAGCTGACCGGTAAGCGTTTTCCCATTAGTGTGGTGCGGGTGCAGAAATTTTGTGCCGATACGGTTGTGAATGCCGATAAGGTGCACCAATCAGGTTTTGAGGCGCCGTATGATCTTTATGCGGGATTGGAGCGTATGATTGCCGAAGATTTCTTGCCGGAACAATTGCCGAAATCCGATGCAAAGCGCCAAGAAGCCAAGCGAAAGGCGGCTTGATTGCGATGAGCGTTTTAAAAGGCGGCCGCCTTGTCTATGTCATCAATCATATGGATTGGTTCTGGTCGCATCGTATTGCCTTGGCCCAAGGGGCGTTGCAGGCAGGTTATGAGGTTTATATCGCCGCGCCGGGCGCCGAGACGGATGAAAAGCTCAAAGCTATGGGGTTTAAAGGGGTTGATTTGCCTTCGCCAGATCAAGGGATTGGTTTGTTGGCGATGTTTAAAACATTGGTGGCGCTGCGCCATCTTTATAACGATTTAAAGCCTGATATTGTCCATGCGATTACTTTGAAATATGCCTTTATTGCAGGTCTTGCTGCTTTGGGGGTAAAGAAATCATTTCTGCGCGTACATACGATTGCAGGGCTGGGCTATTTATTTTCTGGTGAAGGGATTAAGCCCAAGCTACTACGTTTTTTGATATCGCCTTTGTTGAGGCTTGCGCTTAAGGGGAAATATACCCGTTTGATTTTTCAAAATCCAGACGATCAGGCATTGCTGATTGCTCGAGGTATGGCAGAAGAGGCGCATGCATTTTTGATTAAAGGCTCAGGCGTTGATCTGGAAGTATTTCAACCAGATGATGATATTTCTTTGGCGGTTCCGCCGATTGTGCTGATGCCGACTCGTTTGGTGCATGATAAGGGGGTGGCTGTGTTTATTGAGGCTGCTAAGCTTCTACAACAGCGCGGGGTGCAGGCAGACTGTCAGATCGCGGGCGGTGTCACCCGTAATAACCCGCAAGCCATTAGCGAAAGCGAGATGGCGGCGATGGTTGCAGATGGTTCGGCTCAATGGTTAGGGCGCGTCGATGATATGCCGGGCTTACTGGCGCGATCAACGGTGATTGCTTACCCGTCTTATTATCGTGAGGGAGTTCCGAAAGTGTTGTTGGAGGCTGCGGCTATGGCCAAGCCGATTGTGACAACGGATCACCCCGGGTGCCGCGAAGCCGTGAAGGATACGGTGAACGGTTTATTGGTTCCGATAAAGGACCCAATGGCTTTGGCCGATGCGATTGAATGTCTTTTAAAAGATGAGGCGCTTTGCCATCAGATGGGGCGAGAAAGCCGCTTGCTGGCCGGAGAGATATTTGATGTGCGCAAGATTGTAGAGCGTACATTGCTTGTGTATGATTCTTAGTGCTAGGCCTTCAAACAAATTGAAAGATTTAACTTAAATTTGTATACTCGATTATTAAGCAATCTTGTTCCGGCCATAGGGCTGGACTATATGGATGAATATGGCTAAACGCGATAGTACGGAAAAATCTAGGAACTCTTTGGCGGGTAAGCTGTTGATTGCGATGCCGTCTATTAATGACCCTCGCTTTGAAAAGGCGGTGATTTTTATGTGTGCGCATGATGAAAAAGGTGCGATGGGCCTAATGGTTAATAGCAACCTTTCTGACATTGCTTTTGATAAGGTGATTGAGCAAACGGGCCTTAAATCTGATATATCGGTTGATATTGACAAGATTAAGGTGATGAATGGTGGCCCGGTTGAAGTTTCTCGCGGGTTTTTATTGCATTCGGGTGAGTTTGAGCAAAAAGAAACTATCCATATTAGTCGCGAGTATGGCGTGACCGGCACGGTTGAGGCCTTAGAAGACGTGGTAAGCGGTAACGGGCCCGAGCGCATGTTATTTGTTTTAGGTCATGCTGGCTGGGGCGCGGGGCAGCTGGATCGAGAGATGCAGCAGAACTCATGGCTGGTGGTTGATGCAACGCCTGAGATCGTTTTTGCCGCCCCGATTGAGCGCAAGTGGGAGCTTGCCTTGGCTGCGTTGGGGATTGATCCGATGATGTTATCGGGGCAGGCTGGTAACGCTTAAAACAAAATCGTTTAAGCTTTTAGGCGTTCACAAATCTTTTCGTAGCTTTCCAAATGATCCAACGGGCCGATAGCGCTTAGGGTTGGTTTTTGGCCGAAGATTTTTTCGGCTAAGGCTTGGACGCTGCCTAAGTTAATGGATTCGATTTTTTCGACCGTTTGGGCGGGGTTATAAATTTCATTTTTATGGGTGATTGATTTCGCCAATTGCTCGGCGCGGACCATCATATTTTCCCGACCCATCAGTATGCTCGATTTTAACTGTGTTTTTGTTCGCTCGATTTCGGCTTCGGTGATTTGGCTTTTGGTTTTGTGAAGTTCTTCGATGACAGCGGGGACTAGCTCTTTGACTTGCTCGGGGCCGGTGCCCGCATAGATGCCAAATTGGCCAGTATCGGCCAAGGCTTGATAAAAGGCGAAGATAGAATAGACCAATCCACGCTTTTCACGGATCTCTTGGAACAGGCGTGATGACATGCCGCCGCCCAATATTGTCGCCAATGCACGGGCATTGTAAAAATCAGGGTCATCGCGTTTAATGCCCTCAAATCCGATTATGACATGCGTTTGTTCCAGATCATCGCGGGCCTTGCGCTTTTCGCCGCCGGTATAATGGGCGGGATCAAAGTTACGGGGGGTATGGGGCTGCATGCCGCCGAAATGCTGGGATGTATGCTCAACGAACTGGTCGTGGTTAATGTTTCCTGCGGCGCAAATGACGGTGTTTTCCGGCGTGTAAAAGCCTTTGATATGATTGGCGAGGGCGTCGCGTGGCATGGCCGCCACGATGCTGGCGGGGCCTAAAATAGGCCGACCGGCCGATTGGTCGGTGTAGGCGGTTTCGTAATAATGATCGAAAATAAGGTCATCGGGCGTGTCTTGGCACATGCCGATTTCTTGTAAAATTACGTGACGCTCTTTCGTGAGTTCATCTTCCGGTAAGGTCGAGTTCAAATACATGTCAGACAGCACATCTAGGGCAATCGGTGTATGTTCTTTGAGCAAATGAACGTGGTAGCTGGTGATATCGCGGCTGGTATAGGCGTTCATATGGCCGCCGACATTTTCAATGTCATCGACGATCTTTTGTGAGTCACGTTTTTTTGTGCCTTTGAACAGCATGTGCTCAACCATATGGGCGACGCCGTTGACCTCGGCTGTTTCGTGGCGCGCGCCGACATCGGCCCAAATGCCTAAGGCGACACTGTCGACGGTTTCCAGTGAATCGGTGACGATCCGAACGCCGTTACCGAGTTGGGTCATTTGAATGTTGGTGGTGCTCATGCGATGTGATCCGTTACGAATTTTTGAACTGTGGGGAGGTCGTTTTCCATGATTTGGGCGCGTTCTTCCTTGTCAAACAGATCGGATAGATGATCTGGCAGAGGGGGGCGTGACCCTGTTGCTTTTTCAACGGCATCAGGGAATTTAGCAGGGTGTGCGCAGGCCAATGAGACAACCGGCCCCTGCGCCGTTTTGGAAAGTTCTAAAGCGCCTTTCATGCCAACGGCGGTATGTGGGTCGAGGGTATAGCCGGTTTCATCAAAGATGTTTTTAATGACAGTCAAGGTTTCCTCATCATTGGCGCGGAAGGCTTTTAATTGCTCGGAGGCTTTGCGCATCAAGTCTTGATCTAGTGTAAAGCTGCCCTGCTGTTTGAAGCTTTCCATGGGGGTGGCGAGCTTTTCGCTATCGCGGCCTAGCAGGTCGAATAAGAATCGCTCAAAATTGCTGGAGATTTGAATATCCATTGAAGGAGATAAAGAGGGCTCAACCGTTTGTGCGCTCATCGTTCCGGTTTCGAAAAAGCGGGTGAGGATATCATTGCGGTTGGTGGAAATTGCCAGTGTTTCAATCTCTAGCCCCATTTTCTGGGCACAGTAAGCGGCGAAGACATTGCCGAAATTGCCAGTGGGTACTACGAAGGATGGCTTGATTTGCGGTGCGCCTAATTCAACCGCGCTGGTGAAATAGTAAACGATCTGGGCCATGATACGTGCCCAGTTGATTGAATTAATCGCCGATAGGCCGACTTTGTCGCGGAATAACGCATCGTTAAACATGGCTTTGACCATGTTTTGGCAGTCATCAAAATTGCCTTCCAACGCAATGTTAAACACGTTATCGGCCAGAACGGTGGTCATCTGGCGGCGTTGCACTTCGGAGACGCGCCCATGCGGGTGTAAGATAAAGATATGGGTGCGGTCACTTTTATAGCAGCCTTCGATGGCCGCAGATCCTGTATCACCGGAGGTCGCGCCCACAATGGTGATATGCTTGTCCTGTTTGGTTAGGACATAGTCAAATAGGCGTCCCAAGAATTGTAAGGCAACATCTTTAAAGGCGATGGTTGGGCCGTGAAAAAGCTCTAGCGTGTACAGGTTGTCTTTGATCTGATGCAGCGGGACGACTTTTTCATCGCGGAAAATTTTAGGGCCATAAGTCTCATCGATCATGGCGCGGAAAGCATCTTGGGGAATGCAGCCTTCAACGAAAGGGTACATCACGATTTCGGCAATGTCTTGATAGGATTTGCCTTTAAGGGCGGCGACATCAATCTGTGGCCAGCTTTCTGGAAGGTATAGGCCGCCATCGGGCGCAAGCCCGGCGAGGAGGACTTGTTCAAATGTTTGTGGTTCTGCGCCACCGCGCGTGGAAATATAACGTATCATGCTTTGGTTTTAGCGGAGCCCTTGCCCTGCGTCTAGCCGTGAAATTGCAAAAGATTGAATGTTACAAGTAGCGTCTTTTGAGATGCTTTGCCAGATAGTGTGGTGAGAATTTATCGCCGGTGATTTGTTTGATCAGTTCGGGCATCGGCATCAGGCGGCCTTTGGCGTAGATATTTTCACCAAGCCAGTCTTTGATGGGCAAGAAATTGCCGTGTTCGATTTGTTCATGCATGTTTGGTAAGTCGCGCTCTAGCGTAAAGAAAAGCTGTGAGGCCAGCATGTGTCCCAAGACGTAAGACGGGAAATAGCCAAATTTTCCAACGAACCAATGCACATCTTGTAAGCAGCCTTCTAAATGGTTTTCAGGATAAACGCCCAGATATTTATGCATGGATTCAACCCATGCTTCGGGCAGTTTGTCGACTTCCAGTTTGCCTTCGATTAAATCGCGTTCAAGCTCAAACCGCATGAGGATGTGGTAAAAATAGGTGACTTCGTCGGCTTTTTTGCGGTCGATGGTCGGGTTGACCCGTGTTTTTAAGGCAAATAGATTTTCCGGTGATAATGCCGGGGCGTTAATGCCGTGGAAGAGCCCTTCCAGACGTGGGCTTAGAAACTCGAAAAATTCAGGCATGCGTCCGATGATCATTTCAATCAGCAGGGCTTGGCTTTCATGGACTGCGGCGCCAAGATCCATTGCAACAGGTTGGTAACGCCATTCCTGGCGTGGCAGGCCTTGGATATAGATGCCATGGCCACCTTCATGCAGGGCGCTTTTCATAGAGTGCATGAAATTATTTTCGTCAACGTTGGATATCACCAATCGCGTATCTTCCGGGGTACCGCCTTCGACCGGGTTGTGACCGGTTTCGTATAAGCCACCGCGTTTGAAATCAAAGCCGATTACCCGCAGCATTGAACGGTTGAGCCACATTTGCGCATCTTGCTCATATTCTGAAGTTAAAGGCAGTGGTTTGGGTTCGTCGGCTTGCTTGCTCATGATGAGTGGCAGCATTTTATCGAGTGATTCTTTATGTGATCCAAAAAACTCTTCTACCAACCGGGTTGTCATGGATGGCATTTGTTCTTGCATCAGCATTTGGTAATGCGATTCTTCATTAAAGGTGGTGCAGCGCGCTGCGGCTATTCTGCGGTGCAGGTCGATTTGTTCGGATAAAAACTTTTTAGCATCATTCCAATCACCGCTTTTCTTTAGGGCGATGTGATGGCGACGACCTTCATAGGATAGGCGAGCCTTTTTCTCCATCAAGTCTGGCGAGATACAACAAAACATACGGTACATGTTCGACATCTCACGCAAGTTTGCGCTGTCCCACTGATCCCATTCGCCTGGATGTGCGTATTGATGTTCTTGGGCTCGATCGATGAGCTTGCGCATTTCACTGGACGATAAATCTTCATGCATGCGGCGATATAAAAAGGCGATATGCCCCAAGCGGCTTTTATATGCGCCGGTCGGCATGGCGGTTAAGAAATCTCGCCCCAGCGTTTCGATGATGGCGTTCATTCGGCCGATGTCACGAAACATGAGCTTGAGCTGCATATAAGACGGACAAGCATGGAGCTGGTTTTGTTTGACGCCAAAGAAATGGTCGTCATCAAGGTCTTCTTGTGCTGCGGGCAACTTTTCAGGGGCTTTGGTGTTTCTCCAACGCGATGAATGGGGCAGAAGATTTTTAAAAAAATGACTGACGGACATGACAGGTTTGATGATAACTCGTTTTGAGTAAGCTGGCTAGACGCTATCGGCGGTTTGCAGGGATTGCGCGCACAGATCGATAAACATTTGATGCATCGGTGAAGGGTAGGTAAGGTTTACTTCCGGGTGGAAGGCGCTGGCAATTTTGTTGCCTTTTTTGACCCAAGCTGGTTTGCCGTTATGTTCTGCCAGTATTTCGCAATCGCCTGCATCCATGATGATGGGGGCGCGGATAAATGAGACTTCATAATGGTCGATGCGGGTGTCGTGACTATCGAGCTGGCGCCCATAGCCATTACGCTCCACCGTGATGGGGAGCAGGTCAAAAGAATTTTGTGATGGGCTTAATACGGTTTTGGCCATTAAAATGGTGCCGGCACAAATGCCCCAGACGGGCTTTTGCTCGAAGGCTTGTTTTAGTGGTTGCCACAGATCAAAAAGATCAATCAATTTGAGCATGGTGGTGCTCTCGCCGCCGGGTAGAATAAATCCATCAACGCTTTGAAAGTCTTCGGGGGTCTTTACACGCTTGAAGGTGCCGCCCGCTGCTTCGATGTGGGGTCGGTGTAAATCAACGGCGCCTTGTAGGGCCAAGACGCCGATGATGGGAAGTGTTTTGGAATGTGCTGATTGTGGCTGAGCGCTCATGCTTACCAGCCGCGATTCGCCATTTTTTGCGATTCTTCCAGTGTTTCGATGGCTGTGCCACGCATGGCTTCGCCTAAGCCTTTGGATGCTTCCAAGACGGCTTTGGGGTCATCGTAATGAGCTGTTGCTTTGACAACTGCTTTGGCAAATGCGGCAGGATCTTCTGATTTGAAAATGCCAGAGCCTACAAATACAGTTTCAGCACCTAATTGCATGCAAAGAGCCGCATCTGCAGGGGTGGCAACGCCGCCCGCCGCGAAGTTAGGTACAGGCAAGCGGCCGAGTTCTTTAACCATTTTGACCAGCTCAAACGGTGCGCCAAGATCTCTGGCTTCGGTCATGAGTTCTGCATCGTCTAAAAGAGTGATGCGTTTGATGTCTTGGTTGATTTGGCGTAAATGGCGAACGGCTTCGACAATGTTACCTGTGCCAGGCTCACCTTTGGTGCGCATCAGGGCCGCCCCTTCGCCGATACGGCGTAGGGCTTCGCCTAGGTTTTTAGCGCCGCAAACGAAAGGCACTTTAAAATCGTGCTTATAGATGTGGTAATCTTCATCAGCCGGGGTCAGAACTTCTGATTCATCGATGTAGTCAACGCCGATGGCTTCGAGGATTTGGGCTTCGGCAAAGTGACCGATACGGCATTTCGCCATGACAGGAATGGAAACACAATCCATGATTTCTTGGACAAGTTCAGGGGGGCTCATACGGGCAACACCACCTGCTGCGCGAATATCGGAAGGTACGCGCTCAAGTGCCATCACGGCAACTGCGCCGGCATCTTCTGCTATTTTTGCTTGATCTGCTGTTACCACATCCATGATAACGCCACCTTTAAGCATTTCTGCTAAACCTGTTTTGATCTCGATTACATTTTCAGCCATGATCGTTACTATCCCTATATATTGTACGTAAGTTTTCCGCCGTTTTCGCGCGGTATTTATGCATGGCGCGTAACGCCTGTCCAGCATTTTATGCGCAGAGCCAATAAAAATGCCACTTTGGTCTTGCAAAATAAGGTTAAAGGCTTTAATCAGGGGGCTTGAAATTTAGATTCTAAGAGGAAATAAGCTCATGGCACGGGTTACCGTAGAAGATTGTGTTGATAAGATCACCAACCGTTTTGACCTAATTTTGGTAGCTGCGCAGCGCGCTCGCAAAATTGGTTCTGGCTCGCCTCTGACGGTGGAGCGCGATAACGATAAAAATCCGGTTGTTTCTTTGCGCGAGATCGCGGCAGAGACGATTGATGTCGATCAAATTCGTGAAGATTTTATCAAGAGCCATCAACGTGTGTTGGCCCATGAAGATGACGAGGCGATTGACCTGATGGAAGGTGAAAAAGAGTGGGCTGATATGGCTGATAAAGCTGCAGCCGCCGAAGGTATTTACTCTGACGAAGTTGTCGAAGAAGATGCTGGAGAAGCCAGCCTGTCAGATATTGCAGGCGCTTAAGTTTTATTTTTAAATTAGAAATTGGAAGACCGGCTCGGTGTAGCCGGTTTTTTTATATGCATTTTCCGATAGCCATTTTTTAATCCCATAGGCATAATTGTTTAAGTCATGTTAGATCATCAAGAGCTTATCGATAAAATCAGCCTTTATAAGGGCAAGTCTTTCGATCCTGAAGAGGTCGAGAAGGCGTATCTATATGCCAAGGAAATGCATGAAGGGCAATTTCGAAGCTCGGGTGAGCCGTATTATACCCACCCGATGGAAGTCGCAGGCATTTTGGCCGATATGAAGATGGATATATCAACCGTGGTTACTGCGATTTTGCATGACACGATTGAAGATACCCCTGCCACTTATGAAGATTTGAAAGAGCGTTTTGGCAAGGTTGTTGCCGATCTGGTCAGCGGTGTTAGCAAATTGACCCGGATTGAAAGCCAAACGGTTGAAGGCAAGCAAGCCGAGAATTTTCGTAAATTATTGCTGGCAATGTCTGAGGATATTCGTGTGTTGTTGGTGAAGCTAGCTGACCGGCTTCATAATATGCGCACGATTGAGGGGATTAAAAAGCCTGAAAAACGCCGCCGGATCGCACTGGAAACGTTGGAGATTTACGCTCCTCTGGCGGAACGCATCGGGATGCATCAGGTGAAAGAAGAGCTAGAAGATCTGGCTTTTGCGCAGATGAACCATGAGGCGCGTGCGAGTATTTCTAATCGTCTTTCATTCTTGCGCCGTAAAGGCACCGATGTCGTGCAAGGCATTATGGATGAGCTGCAATCCCTGTTAGCGAAATCTGATATTATTGCTGAGGTTACAGGACGCGAGAAAACGCGCTATTCGATTTGGCGTAAAATGCAGCGTAAGAATGTCGCGTTCGAGCAATTATCCGATATTATGGCGTTTCGGATTGTGGTTGATAATGTCGAGGATTGTTATATGGCTCTGGGGATTATTCACGCCAATTACCCCAGTGTTCCGGGCCGATTTAAAGATTATATCTCAACTCCGAAGCCAAACGGTTATCAATCGATTCATACTACTGTGATGGGGCCAAGTCGCCATCGGATTGAAATTCAAATTCGTACCAAGGAAATGCATGCATTGGCTGATCTTGGGGTGGCGGCGCATTGGTCTTATAAAAATGGGGAGACGCCTAGCCCTGAGGATATGAAAAAATATCGTTGGCTTCGTGCACTTCTGGAGATTTTGGAGCAAGAGCAAGCGCCTGAGGATTTTTGGGAAAACACCAAGATGGAGCTTTTTCAAGATCAGGTTTATGTGTTTACCCCCAAAGGCGATTTGATTGAGCTTCCCAGTGGGGCAACGCCGATTGATTTTGCTTATGCTATTCACTCCGATATCGGGGATAGATGCGTTGGTGCTAAAACCAATGGCCGAATTGCGCCGTTGAATACCAAATTGCAAAATGGTGACCAGATCGAAGTGATCACTGCCAAGACGCAAAGCCCATCCCCCACGTGGGAGCGCTTTGTTGTTACAGGAAAAGCCCGGTCGCATATTCGCAAATTTATTCGTCTGCAACAGCGCGATGAATATGTGGCGCTGGGGCAGGCGATGTTGCAAAAAATCTTCCGTCAGGAAGGCTATGATTTCACTGAAAAAGCGGTGGTTGGCGTACTGGAACAGTTCAGCGCGAATGAGGTCGAGGATATTTTTGCTCGGATTGGTTCGGGCTTATTGGTGCCTCGTGATGTATTTAGGGCTATTTTCCCGGCGCATCAAACGAAGATGGTTAACCGTCCATCGGCGGCGATGGACCAAGCCGTTATGGTCAAGCCCGGAGGTGCCAGTGACACCGCTGTGCCGATTAAAGGGCTTATTCCCGGTATGGCGGTGCATTTTGCGCGTTGCTGCCATCCATTACCGGGGGATCGGATCGTCGGTATTATCACTACCGGCAAAGGGGTTACGGTTCATACGATTGACTGTGACACGCTGGAGACTTTTGCCGATACGCCAGAGCGTTGGATCGAGGTTTCGTGGGGCGACCAGCCTGAAGGGGATGATTCCCAAGTCGGACGATTGGAAATCACATTCCAAAATGAGTCCGGGGCCCTTAGTGATGTTACGTTGGTGGTGGCGAAGAATGGCGGCAATTTGGCGAATATTAAGGTCACCAACCGTACCGTTGATTTTTGGGATATTATGCTCGATATCTATGTGAAGGATGTAAAACATCTGAATAATATTGTGGCGGCATTACGGGCGACGCCGTTGGTAACGGCAGTTGAGCGAGCAAAAAGCGGTTAGATGCTATTTAAGCGAAAATATAAGCAACCATTTGTACAAAGATTTCGAAATTATCTTTGGCCCGATATGGGGTGGAGTCGCTTTGTATCATATATTAAACGCCGGATTATCCGCTTGAATGATACACCGCGTAATGTGGCTGTGGGGTTGGCGATGGGGTTGTCTTGCTCGTTTAATCCGTTTGTTGGAACCCATATTTTACAGGCGTGTTTGTTTGCTTATTTATTGCGCGCAAATTTACCTGCCGCCGCACTGGGCACGATATTGGGTAACCCAACCACATTTCCGTTCTTTTGGTGGGCCGCGATTTCTGTCGGCAGCTTTTTGTTAAACTTAGCAGGGTTTTCGGTTGGAAGTGATTTATCCGGCCATGGTGGGTTTGAAGAATTGCTGAGCGCAGCCGGACAGGACATGGAAAATATTTTACTGCCTTGGGTGGTGGGAGCTTATGTGATTGGTCTTGCTTTGCTGCCGATTAGCTATGGGGTGTTTTACCCGTTGGTTAGCAGTGCCCAGCGCGCGCGGCAAAAGTTGATTGCTTTGCGGGGGGCTTATCTGGCAAAACAGGCTGAGAAAAAGCAGAAAGACCCGCAATGATTATTGGTATTGGCCATGATTTAGTTGATATATCGCGCATTGACCGTGCGCTGGAGCGACATGGTTATCGCTTTTTACAACGCGTTTTTACCGAGGAAGAGCGCCGCGCCGCACAGCAAAAAACCAGCCATGATGCTTTAATTGGTTTTTTGGCAAAACGCTGGGCCGCCAAAGAGGCTTGTGCCAAGGCGCTGGGAACAGGATTTCGCGATGGGCTGTTTATGCGCGATATTGGGGTGGTGAGTAATGATATTGGCCGACCTTTACTGGATTTAACCGGAGGTGCCTTACAGCGCTTGGGTATGGTTTTGCCGCAAGGAATGCGAGCACAATTGCATTTAAGCCTGAGTGATGAGCCACCGCTTGCGAGTGCCTATGTGATGATTGAGGCTTGTCAAAGTGATGGAGAGATCAGATAATCGGCCATGGTTAAAAAGGATCAAAAGGATAAAGAGATGAATGACGATGTGAAGGAAATCGAAACGGCCGCGGTGCAAGATATCTCTGCCGAAGCGCCTTTAACCGCCAAGGAAGAAGCTGCTGAAATCTTTCGTACGATTGTCATCGCTTTGGTGCTGGCGATATTGGTGCGGAGCTTTTTGTGGGAGCCTTTTAACATTCCTTCCGGATCGATGAAGCCAACCTTGCTGGTTGGTGACTATTTGTTCGTGAATAAATATTCTTATGGCTATAGCCGCTATTCTTTCCCTTTTGGTATTGTTCCGATCGAAGGCCGCGCGATGGCTAAAGATCCTCAACGCGGTGATATTATTGTGTTTAAGTTGCCAATCGATACACGGATTGATTATATCAAGCGCATTATTGGTTTGCCTGGTGATCGGGTGCAAGTGCGCGGTGGGCGGCTTTATATTAATGACCAGCAGGTGGAGCGTGAATTTGTGGCACGGCGCTCGGTGACTAATGATGATGGTGAGGCGCAGTCTTTACAAGAATATCAAGAAACGTTACCGGGTGGTGTGGTTCATACTATTTATGAGGCTAGCGATTACGAGTCTTTAGATGATACGCCGGAATATACCGTACCAGAAGGACATTATTTCGCGATGGGGGATAATCGCGATCATTCAGCCGATAGTCGGAAGATGGACCGTGTTGGTTTTATTCCTTTTGAAAATATTGTTGGCAAAGCACGGATTTTATTTTTTTCCAGCAATGGTAAGGCGGCTTTGTTTGAGGTTTGGAAATGGCCTTGGGGTGTTCGCTACGATAGAATTTTTAAATCGTTAACCCCTGATCATGATAAAGCCGTGGTGCAAGATTAGTCATGAGTGAAGGTGTCTTGCCAAAAGTTGAAGCGCTGATCGGTTATTCCTTTAAGAATTTAACCTTGTTGGAAAATGCGTTAACACATGCCAGTACAGGCGGCGCGCAGACCTATGAGCGGTTGGAGTTTTTGGGTGATCGTGTTTTAGGACTGGTGGTTGCTGATCACCTTTACCGGAAATTTCCCAAAGAACCGGAAGGCGATTTGGCGCGGCGCTTATCGGCGTTGGTGCAAGGTGAGACTTTAGCTAAGATTGCACGCGCGCTCGGTATGGGGGCTTATATTGCGTTATCAGAGGCTGAGCGCAATGCCGGCGGTGATAATAATGATCATATTTTAGCGGATGTCATGGAATCGGTGATTGGGGCTATGTATTTAGATGGCGGGTTCGAGCCGTGTGAGACTTTTATTCTAAAAGGGTGGGGCGATCGCTTCTATAAAATGAGTGAACCGCCCCGTCATCCGAAGACGCAAGTGCAAGAATGGGCGCAAGCACGTGGGCTGACCTTGCCTAAATATGAAATTTCTGGTCAGTCTGGCCCAGATCATGCCCCGGTTTTTGAGGTGAGTCTTAGTGTCGGGAGCTTTGATAAGGCTTATGGTAGCGGGCGATCCCGTCAGGAAGCCGAAAAAGAAGCGGCGGCTTCATTTATGGAGGGACGCGATGAATAAACCTACTTCTTCTTGTGGATTTGTGAGTGTGATGGGGCTGCCGAATGCAGGCAAATCGACATTGGTTAATGCGTTGGTGGGGACGAAGGTTTCGATTGTCTCGCCTAAAGCGCAGACAACCCGCACACGGGTTTTGGGGATTGCATTGCATGAGCAAAGCCAGATGATTTTGATCGATACGCCCGGCGTGTTTGAGCCTAAAAAGACTCTAGAAAAAGCCATGGTTTCCACCGCGCTGGATGCCGTGGATGAAGGCGATGTGGTGGTGCATTTAATTGATGTGAATGAACGATCAATATTGGAGCGTAATCAGCTATTGATTAAACGCATGCCCAAAAATAAGCCTGTTTTTCTGGTGCTGAATAAAGTTGATAAAATTGCAAAAGATCGTTTGTTGGCGATGACGGCGCAATTGAATGAGGCTTTTGATTATGCGCAAACCTTTATGATTTCCGCGCTAAAGAAAAACGGTCTGGATGTTTTGTCCAAAGCGCTGGCGGAGCATATGCCCCAAGGGCCATGGCATTTTGACGAAGATCAGATTACCACGATGCCGATGCGCTTATTGGCGGCGGAAATTACACGTGAGAAAATATTTGAACAACTTTATCAAGAGGTTCCCTATGCGGTGTTGGTTGAAACCGAAGAGTGGGAGCAATTTGATGATGGTTCTGTCAAAATTCATCAATCCATCACGGTTGAGCGCGATAGCCAAAAAGGCGTGATGGTTGGTAAGCAAGGGGCGCGCATTAAAAAACTGGGCCAAGCTAGCCGCGAAGAGCTTGAAGAAATTTTCGGGTTTAAGGTTCACTTGAAATTATTTGTTCGGGTTCAGGAAAACTGGCAAGAGCGCTCCGAGAGTTATCAAATTATGGGCTTTGATCAAAAGCCTTTATAGTCGGCCATTTTTCCATTTTTGGGATGCTTATTTGAAGTGTCGTATCGGCCATTTTTTCGTTTCGTGTGGATAATGGCTTTTTTATTTTATGCGTTGGTTGGCAGGTTTGAGTGGTGCTGATAGAGTGAGCCTACTTTCGCTTAGAACAAGAAAATATCCAATCACAAGGAGATGTGAACGGCATGAGCTGGACCGATGATCGCGTAGAATTGCTTAAAAAATTATGGGGCGAAGGCCGCACAGCGGCTGAGATTGCCTCTGAGTTGGGTGGCGTAACCCGTAATGCCGTTATAGGCAAAGCCCATCGTTTGAAGCTTTCTGGGCGTGCATCGCCTATTCAGCAAAATGTGCGTAAGAAAACGCCTGCCAACCATTCGGTTAGTCCATCGCCAGCACAAGATAATAAGCAACCACTAAAGAAAGAGGCACCTGTTGTTGAGGTCGGATCGCAGCCTGCAAAAGGCGTTAAAATGCTTTCGATGCTTGATCTTGCGCCGAGCCAGTGTCGTTGGCCTTATGGTGATCCGCGTGAGAAGAATTTTGGCTTTTGTGGCTGTAAGCGACGTGATTCTAATGTGCCTTATTGTGAAGAGCATGCAGAGATGGCTTATCAGATCAGTGCACGCTCTCGTACGCTGAATGCAGATGATCTGGAGCGAGAAGAAAAAGCGCGCGCTGAGAAGATGGCGCTTAATTCTTAAAATAACCATTTTTATTGATTTACATAATTGCATGCTGTATCGTTTTGTTCATGAAACAGCGATACAGTATTTATGGATTTGACCTTCCTTCTATGAATTCTTCATTGAGGGCTCATAATTTTTTAGGGTTGGTGAAGGAGCCTATGGGGCCACACCAAGATCCCGAAATTTTGGATAATATGCATTTTAAACCGGTAATGAAGCTTGAAAATCGGGCTTTCATCGGTGTTTATCAAGAATCTCGATATAGTATTTATGGTCTTTGTTCTACCCCTTATATATCGGGGGATTATGATACGACGATTAGGTTGTGGAATCGTGGTCTGTTTGCGGCAAACTGTCTGAATGAAAATCTGGAAATTGTTTTTGAAAGTAAGCCTGCTGCCGATGCATTGAATTGTCGAGGGGCTATGATCGGGGTATTGCAGGCAATGGGGATGCAATATTATGTGCCTGATGCGCTTGAGCAGCGTGGTGTTTCCTACCCATTTGGAGTTGCTGCCAATGTGTTCGATCGGTTTTTGGCCTCTAAAATTGAATACCAGCCGATTGAAGTATTGGATAGGGTGTTGCCTATTTCACCGGAGATTGACCATGCTGAGCGAGAAGGGCTGCTAGAAAAGCTTTGTCCGGATCAGATTAGAGGTATTGCATTCGGGTAGGTTGCCGATTTTTCTATTAAGATATGATCTCAATATTTTGGGCCTCACGGCCTTTATCAACATTCTTTAAAGTGACGCGTACGCGGGTTCCTTCGGCAAGGGTTTCTATCTCTAGCTTATCGAGGAGGCTTTTATGGATAAAAATATCCTTTTGCCGATCATCTGCAATAATGAAACCAAAGCCTTTTTCCGGTTTGTACCATTTAACCAGGCCGCCAATTGTGGCTGTACCATCTGGATTTTGGACGCCGGGAATTGTTTGTTCTTGGCCTTCGTCAATGACGTGAACGATTTCTTCGACTTGATATCCTTTGTTGCCGTTGCTTAACGTGCAGTCGAAGGTTGCGCCTTCTCCCACATTGTTTAAGCCGGCTTTTTGCATTGTCGTGACATGCACGAATACATCAAAGCTTTCATCTTCGGGAACTAAGAAGCCAAAACCCTTGCTGGCATTGAACCATTTCAGGCTCAGGCGCACGGTTTTTGTTTCGCTTGATAGTTTATCATTTAGTTTATTTGATGCAGCACTCAATTTCATACGACCGATCTTAAATCATTTTGATCGCAGCAGAAGCGTGTTACTCTGACAAGGGGAGGAACTTTCCACACACACAAACAAAAAACACACAGGGTTGCTGCGTTCCACACAATGTTAATAAACCATGGGTTGTTTTTTGTTGCAAGCTTTTTTTGTTATTTATGGAAGATGTCTGATAGAATAATAAGGTCGTGGTTAAAAGAAAGATTAAAAATCAAATGGATGCAGGCAATTTTTCTTGGGTAAAAAATTATGATTCCGGTGTGCCATGGCAGTATGATTTTCCTCTAGAGCCCGTATATAAGATGCTGGATCGAACGGTGCAGGCTTATGGCTCATGTTCGGCGATGGATTTTTTAGGAAAGAAAACAAACTGGCAGACAATCGGAAAAGCGGTGGATGCTCTGGCTTGCGCGCTGCAGCAAAAATACCCCGAGGGCGGTGCAGCAATTGGTTTGTTGTTGCCTAATACGCCTTATTATTTGATTGCATATTTTGCGATTTTAAAAGCAGGTTGCCGTGTCGTTAATTTGAATCCGTTATATGCACGGCAAGAGTTGGAGTTTTTGATCGAAGATGCGGCGATTGATATGGTGATCACTGTTGATTTGGCCATTATTTTTGACAAGCTTGAGCCGTTATTGGCTGCGACTTGTTTGAATACAATTGTTGTTGCGTCCTTTGCTGAGGCGCTACCATTTCATAAAAGAATTTTATTTCAATTGCTTAAGAGAAAAGAGCGCGCTGATGTCTCATGGGATGCGCGCATATTGCGTTGGCATGATTTTATGCGCTCTGGCCAAGCGTGGCAGTGGGTGGAGCCTTTAATTGACCCGGCTAAAGATGTTGCTTTGTTGCAATATACAGGTGGAACAACAGGACGCCCAAAGGGGGCGATGCTTACACATAGGAATGTGTTGTCAAATGTTTTGCAATGCAACTTATGGTTTAGTGATGTTGAGCCAGGACAAGTAAAAATGCTTGGGGCGCTACCTTTTTTCCATGTTTTTGCTATGACTACGGTGATGAATTTTGCTGTGCTGGCGGCTATGGAAATTATTGCGATGCCGCGCTTTGATCTAAAGGCGGCACTTAAAATAATTCACCGGAAAAAACCTCATTTGTTTCCTGCCGTACCGGCGATTTATAGCGCGATTAATAGTGCGTCACATATAGATCGTTATGATATGACGAGCTTGATTTACTGTATATCGGGTGGTGCGCCTTTGCCCGCCGAGGTTAAGCGCGCGTTCGAGGAAAGAACAGGTTGTGCGTTGGTAGAAGGCTATGGTTTGAGCGAGGCATCACCTGTGGTGTGTGCAAATCCGCTTAAAGGCCAGAGTAAAGACGCGTCGATTGGGTTGCCGTTTCCTGGAACTGTTGTCGAGATTGTTAACCCTGAAGACAAGAAAACAGTGATGCCGATCGGTGAGCTTGGTGAGCTTTGCGTGCGAGGACCTCAAGTGATGAAAGGCTATTGGAACAATCAAGAGGCGAGTGACGAAGTGCTGATTGATGGCCGTTTACACACGGGTGATATCGCTTATCTGGATGAGGATGGTTATGTGTTTATTGTTGATCGCTTGAAAGATATGGTGATTACCAATGGCTATAATGTTTATCCGCGTAATATCGAAGAAGCTATTTATCAGCATCCCAGTGTTGAGGAATGTATTGTGGCGGGCTTGCCCGATAAGCAGCGCGGTGAAATTGTGAAGGCTTGGATTAAGCTTAAAGATGGGCGGGAGCTCACCTTACAGGATTTAAAGACATTTTTGGCGGACCGCCTTAGTTCGATGGAGATGCCAAAGCGCTTTGAGTTCAGGGATGAGCCTTTGCCCAAGACCCTGATCGGTAAACTTAGCCGCAAGGATCTCGTCGAGCAGGAGCTTAACAAGAAGAAGAGCTAAAGATGTTGCTTGATCTAGCCTCTTAGTGCACCACCGGTTTTCTTTTCAACGGCGCTAATGACATTTTTCGCGATGGTTTCGATTTCCTCATCGGTTAAGCTTTTGCCCTGAGGTTGGATTGTGACGGATAGCGCCACTGATTTTTTCCCCGTTTCGATGTTTTTACCTTCGTAAATGTCAAAAATATAGGCATCTTTAATTAGTTTTTTGTCACCAGATTTTGCAGCGCGGATGATGTCGTTGGCGGCGGTTTTTTGGTCGACAAGGAAGGCAAAGTCCCGTGTAAGGGGCTGTAGAGATTCTAGCGTTAGGTAAGGTTTAGTTGTGCCTTTGCTGCGGCTGACAGGGAAATTTTCAAGTAAAATTTCAAAGCCTGCCACTGGGAACTTAACGTTGAGTTGTTCCAAGACGGCGGGATGGATTTCCCCGAAATAGGCTAAAACATTCTTACCCAGCGCAATTGAACCAGAGCGTCCGGGATGGTAATAGCCCGGGGCATCGCGGCGGACTTGTGCGTTGTTAGCTGGTGCTCCTGCGGCTTCGAGAGCGTGAAGCGCATCGGTTTTCGCGTCATAAGCATCAATAGGGCGGGCTTTGCCTCCATTTACCCAATGGCGTGCAGCGAAGCTGCCAGTGCGGATGCCTGCGAGTTGCATTTTTTGTTCGTTCGGGCTGGTGCCTTCAAAGGTTGGCCCGACTTCGAATAGGGCGCAGTCATTGTAGCCTTGTGCTGTGTTGTTGCGTGCCGATTCAATCAAGTTAGGCAAGATGGAGGGACGCATGATATTCATCTCGGATGAGATTGCGTTGACCAGTTTGAGTGTCGCGCGTTGTGCATCATCTTCCAGACCAAATTGGGCAGCGATATCTTCGGCCACGAATGACCAGGTAATGCATTCAAACATGCCGCGTGCTGCTAAGGCGGTGCGTGCTAGACGGGATCTTGTTAATAAGGGTGTCTCGGCCGTGGTTGGTACGGCGTCAGTTGCGTAGACGGATTTTGACGGAATGGTGTCTAGTCCTTCGATGCGAATGATTTCTTCGGCTAGGTCGGCTTGACCTTCGATATCGGGGCGCCAAGATGGCGGTTTAACGTCATAGGGGCCTGCTTTGTTCATTGCGCCACTGACCTGAAAGCCAAGGCGTTGCAAAATGCTAATTTGTTCATCTGACGGCATTTCACGGCCGACTAAGCTTTCAATTGTCGCGGGTTTATATTCGATATGTCGCACCCAATCAGGTTTTTCTCCGGCGATGACGGCTTTTGAGCTTTGCGTGCTGTCGTTGCCACAAATTTCAATAATCATTTGGGTGGCCAGTTCATTGCCTTCCAGTGTGAATTCGGGGTCTATTCCACGTTCAAAGCGATAACGGGCATCGCTGAGGATGCTCATATCTCGTCCGGCGCGGGCGATGCGCTGTGGCGAAAAGTTTGCAGCTTCGAGGAAGACATTCGTGGTGTTTTCATCGCAACTGGTTGCAACACCACCAACGATACCACCGATGCCGATGATTCCGCTGTCGTCATAGATGCAAACAGCATCGCCATCGACGGTGTAATGTTTGTCGTTGAGGGCGTCGATTTCTTCGTGACCGCAGGCTTTGCGGACTTCGATATTGCCTTTAAGCTTGTCGACATCATAAACATGTAAGGGGCGCCCAAAAGCATGGGTGAAATAGTTGGTAATATCCACCAGTGTAGAGATCGGGCGCAGGCCGACAGCTTTGAGGCGGTTTTGCAGCCATTCAGGTGAGGGGCCGTTTTTAATGTTGCGTATTTCACGGCCTGTAAAATGATAACAGCCGTCTGTGTCTTTAATCGTAACGGTGGTTTCGCTGGTGAAAGAGGCTTTGATTTTCTTGTTTTCGGGCTTTTTAAGACGGCCTAATCCGGCAGCGGCCAGATCACGGGCGATGCCATAGATGCTGGCGCAATCGCCACGGTTTGGGGTGAGCCCAATTTCGATGATCGGATCACTGAGCTGTCCGTAAATTGTGCTAGCTGGCGTGCCAACGGGGGTGTCGCCGGCTAGCTCGATAATGCCGTCATGCTCATTGGACAAATTCATTTCACGCTCAGACACCATCATGCCGTTGCTTTCAACGCCGCGGATTTTTGTCTTTTTAAGGGTTAGGTCAATGCCGGGCACATAGCTGCCGTCCGGCGCAAAGATGCCTTTCATGCCGGCACGGGCATTTGGGGCGCCACAAACGACTTGGATGCCTTCTTGGTCTTCGGTTTTGACTTTGAGGACTTGTAGTTTGTCAGCGTCAGGGTGCGGGGCGGCTTCGGTGACTTCGGCAACTTTAAATGGCGCGTAGGTTTCAGCCGGATTGTCGACTTCTTCGACTTCAAGGCCGATGGCGGTCAGGCGCTCCGTAATTTCATCAAGGGATGCGTCGGTTTCTAGATATTCTTTGAGCCAGTTTAAAGTGAATTTCATGAATGTGTTTCTTTTAGTCTCTTTGCGTTACGAGCCTTTAATAGGCAACATATGAACCGAAAAATCAATAGGGGTGCCAATCGTTTTATAGAGGCTTTGGGCCGGTTCGTTCTTTTTATCGGCCAGCCAGTAAATGCGACACCAATGTTCGTGGTGGCCGAGCTTGGTTAACGCATCGATGAGCTGTCTGGCGATGCCCTTGCCGCGGTGGTCAGGGTGGGTAAAGACATCTTGCATATAACATGCAGGCTCAACCGCGCCGGTAACGGGGTGTAAAATATAGTGAAGAATGCCGATGATCTCATCATTTTTGACAGCGCAAAGGCCTTTAACCGGGCTGTTCTCATCATTGAGGCGGGCCCATGTTTCACTGGTGAGGGCTTGGTTTTTAATCCCCATATTATTCATGTCCCATAGCGG